>Ga0315314_1000457_pt1 | contig 45284 bp, 65 predicted proteins | sample TDP9_MG_FD_203631 | JGI IMG/M metagenome (GOLD analysis project Ga0315314, IMG submission 203631) | Freshwater sediment microbial communities from Lake Towuti, South Sulawesi, Indonesia - TDP9 | ecosystem: Environmental > Aquatic > Freshwater > Lake > Sediment | place: Indonesia: South Sulawesi... | reverse complement strand
TGAAGGCATCATTGATGGAGTCGTGACTATCCCAGAAATTAAACTCCCGTTCAACTACTGGCTGATCGATGAAGCCAACAAGACAAACAAGATCGGAGTATTGTGGACTGGGAAAGGAGTGTTGCGTGCTGGAGAACACGCACTTACAACTGGAACCGTCAAAAGCGGCTATGAGAAGAGGCTAACCGCGGAGGGGTGGGTCAATAGCACCCTTGTTTACTACATCGAAGCACGAGCCGTGGACTGAGTGAAATCTTTCTCATTAATAGGTAAACTTGTATGATTTCAAATGATCCAGAAGAAGGTTAATACCCGAATAGAAATAACACCAAGAAGTTTAAAACTCAACATTCAGAAATTAAGGGAGGAAAGCAAATGGAGGTAGAAATAGACCTAATTCAGCCAAGCCCCTACCAGCCTAGGCTCCTCTTTAACATAGATGAGCTAAAGCTGGAGATAGAGAGGGACGGGCTCCTCAACGAGTTGGTGGTCCGCAAGCAAGGCGAATTCTTCGAGTTAGTTGATGGCGAGAGAAGGTTGAGAGCCCTCAAAGACCTCGGGTGGAAAACCGCTCCCGTCCAAATAGTCGAAATCGACGACACAAAGGCAAGGCGCTCCGTATACAAGCTTAACAAGATCCGAGAGAATTACACCGTTGAAGAGGAAGCCAGATACTTTAAAAAGCTCCAAGAAGAAGGCATGACCCCATGGGAGATAAGCAAAGAGCTCAACGTAGACTTCCACTGGGTCCTAGCCCACCTCAACGTGTTCAAGTTCCCAGAAGACATTCAAAACTCCGTGTGGACCAAACAAATAAGCATCTCCCACATAGCCGCCATCGAAAGCGTCATAGGAAGAAACCTAAAAGAAGCCCTCGCTATCGTCGAAGAGATCCTCAGAAGAAAACTGACCTTAACCGAAACCAAGAAAATCATACGTCAACAAGAAGAAGAGGTCGAAAAGATGCGCATTGATGCAGCCGTGAGAGTTCTGCCCAGGGTCACACCGGAAGCCATCAAGCTAGAGACCCCAGAAGACCTTTTGAGAGCGGCCAAAGCCCTGAAGAAAGTAGCGAAGAAAAAACGGGAGAAAGCCTTAACGCCTGAGGAGAAAGCCCTCCGAGAAGCAGAGAAGAAACGCAAGCAAGAAGAAAGGCAACGCAAGATAGAAGAGAGAAGGAGACTCGAACAACAGAGAATAGAAGAAGAGATAAGGAAGACGGCATGGAGAATCAGGGCAGAAGAGAGACATCGAATAGAAGAAGAAGTAAAGGAAAAGACTGGGGAGGAAAGCATCGACGGACTCGTACAAAGGCTCAAGAAACTACGCGAAAAAATCCAAAAACTAGAGAGCAAGAAAGCCAGCCTCCTGGAAAAGAAATTCGTCCTGACCCAGGCCCTGAGCTTCAACTGCCCACACTGCAACCACCCGTGCGTCATCTACCAAGAGGGTGACCGCTACTGGGTAGAATAAAAATATAACATATATCAATGTAAGAGATATAATAGGTGGAAAGTTGGAGGAGGATCTAATAAAAACTCTAAGAGACCTAAGAGAGAAAATCAAAACCCTGCAAAGCGAAAGATCAAGCCTTCTAACAGAAACAGAAGACCTCAGAAAAAAGGCCGAAGCCAAAGCCAGCGAGTTAGAAAGCGAAGTCACAACACTCAGAAAGGAAATAAGAATGCTCAAAGAGCTTCTGAACACGAGCTAAACACGGAGATGAGAATCCGATAATAAGCATCATGATCTGATATACTATAACCAACGGGTAGATATCTAGAAGATTACACTAGAAGATTATTCTACAAAAAATAAATACCTAGTCGTATCAAAATCTGCCCAAGCACAAGTTGCTCTTTCGGCTGGGGAGAAAGGAGAAGTGGAACGTGAATCATCATCCTTAGAATTTTGGTTTTCGTTTTTGTTTTTGCTTAACATCATCGACATTTTGGTTACAAGCCCAGCCTATGAGTCTAATCCCTTCACTTTATATCTTTGGGGACAGATAGGAATCTTACTTTCCGCTTGGATCAAGATGGGACTGATCCTGCTTTTCGGTTTTTTGTGTGCATCCGCCAAGAAATTCGCTAAGCCAACTGAGTGGCCGTTTGCCAGGAAAGTATTTCTGGGAATACTAATTGTTCTTGTAGCTTTCTACATCTTCGTTGTAACGTGGAATTTAATTCTTTTAACTCGCAAATAATTATGGATCAAGTAATAATATGGCCATTCGGACATTTAAGAACGGGTGCAAATCCTCGCCATTCTATTCATTTATCTATTCATGTATCAATTTTCAAGGGATCGCGCGCACGACGTTACTGGCTGGAAAACGCGCACCAATAACCAGAATCGTCAAAAGCGGCTATACGAAGAGACTAACTTCGGAGGGGTGGGGCAGGTCGTACATAAGTAAAGGTAAAAAACGCGCCTATATTAGAAAAAACCGTTTTTTAGGGTTGTTTCCCCTAGCCTCTAACCGCCACCGTGTCTCATAGCTTCCATATTCATTGAAGCCAATTCTTTGATTATTTGTTTAAGAGATAATCCTTTCTTTTTCATCTATCAGTTTTCTTCCCATTCCTTGTATTTGTGAAGGAGGGATATCTCGAAAATTTAGAAAGTTTAGAGAGTTATTCGTGAGCTCTCAAGTTAATCTTATAGAGTGATAATGGCAATACTTGGTAGGGAGATATTGATTTGAGATGGGTTGAAAATACGAAGACCCTGATGAGGAAGCATAGTTTGGATGCGGAGATAATTGAGCACGAGTGGTGGGGCAAGGATAGCATTAAGGTTTCGGAAGCTCTCAGTGTGCCCTTAAAGAATGTGATTAAGGGGTTGGTATGCTTTTACAACAACAATCCTGTTCTCGCAGTGATATGTGGAGATGACAGACTGGATCTGGAGAAGATTTCAAGGGTAGTTAGAGTGAATGTTAGGTTAGGGAGAGCCAAGGAACTCAAAGCTATCGGCTTCCAGATCGGTGGCGTCCCAGCCATCGGCTCCGGACTAAAGACTATAGTGGACAAAAAGGTTCTTGAAAGAGCTTTCATAGTCGGAAGCGCAGGATCGCCTTACATAGGAATAAAAATGAAACCATTGGACTTGGTCAAAATGAACAATGCAATAGTTGACGACATCAGTTATAGTACACAGTTAAACGCCTGTTTATATATTTTTGATTACGTTCATTAAGCGTTTCGAAAAGAGTAAGAGTTTTCAACATCAATAACTGACTAATATTCTGGTTTCATAAGACATAATACAATTTTAAATGTGGTATGCAATGAGCAGAGATGACTACGGTTAGAGATCTACTAGAGTTGGGGTTTCCTGGGTATGCAAGGGAGGCGTTGAAAGAAATCATTGAATTATATCTTGAATCCCTAGCTTGGAATTGCTTATTATACGGTTCTATAATAGAGCTTCTTAACCGTCTATATCCTTTCTTTCTGTGAATGTTGATTTTGCTTGCATAGCCTCATTCTTACCGTATTTCTAATTATCTTAAATCATGGTGGATAAGCTAGAAAAAGCAATATAGAAAAAGAAAGGGGATTTAAGAGAGTACTTTTAGGATTACTCTATTGCATATTTATTTGTAGCTTAGCTACCAGGGTAGCCTATACTGCTCCTTTACCAGCTGAGCGATTTCCATGTTTTGGAAGGGTTACTGTAACGACTCCTGGTAAACGTGCGATTTCGATAGCTCCAGTTATTATCGCTCTATTCCTAATATCATCTGTACTGACGTTGAGGAACTTAGCGGCAAGTTTATGGATCAATCTTTTAAATATCTAACCTCAAAAAGAAAGCTTTACCCAGAAAGCTCACGAGATCCATCAATACTTTCAAGCGATATTATAAAAAGAGAAGGGAAATTTAGGGTACATACGTTATGTTGTTTCTTGTCACGCTTGCAGAAGAGTCGTAAGTCCATCCGCTGAGAACGACGTTATCCACCACAAAGACAAATGTTGTTCCGGACGGGGGATTCTTTACCGAGTTTGATTTTAATGATACTTGTCCGCTGGCATCAGTTATCCCAGAATCGCTATCAGTGGTCGCAACCTCCCAATGACCATACACTGTAGCACCTCCAATTGGAACAACATTAGCATCGACAATGGTCACCTTTGCTATAGCCCATACGAATTTATTTGGACCAGCAGTTCTACTACCTATTGACATCTCAATGCTGGCCACACGCATGGTTGGTAGTACTGGAGCTTCGCTTGTAGTTCCTGACGCTTCGTAGGATGGCGTCCCTTCGTTTCCTGCCTTGTCCACCGCTGTCACTTTATAGTAGTATGTGGTTGAAGGTGTCAGTCCGGTATCTGAGTACGAGTTCGTGGTCGGCGAAGCAACTAACTCATATAGACCGCCAGACGTGGTGCTCCTGTACACGTTGTAGTGATCTAGATCTAGTTCAGCATTTGCTGCCCACGAAACATCCAGCTGACTGCTGCTCACTGTAGTTACCGTTACGCCAGTTACCTGTGTTGGAGGTGTGGTATCTACCGTGAATGACCAGCCTGCGGTAGCAGGGTTGCCTACCGTATCCGATACATCCAGAGCCACCGTGTGGAGACCTTCCGCTAAGCTGCTAGCTGGCACATTATAAGACACTAGACCAGTTGCACTGTCATAGGTGTGAGCAACACTAGCTCCATCCACTGTCATAACAATAGAGGCTGTATCAATGCCGCTTGCGTCTGTCACGGTAGCAGAGATCGTTGGAGTTGCAGTATTTATTAGGGCTCCATCAGCGGGTGTTAAATTGGATATCGTAGGCGGGGTTGTATCTACACCCGGAGCAGCCTCATCTGCGTCAACCAGACCATATCCATACACGGTATCCCATCCAACTGGTCCCAGATCATCAGCAGTTGTTCGCAAGCGCGTCCTCACACCCACATTTATTAATGTTGAGTCGGAAGCCATCACAAGAGCTGCGGTCCCTGCAACATGCGGACAAGCCATAGATGTTCCGCTTAAAGTTCCATAGTTGTAGCCATACGTCTTGGTTAACGTGACGCTGTACGTCGGTAGTGTTGAGTATATGCTTACGCCTGGTCCAGCTAATTCCAGATATGGACCCGAGTTGCTCCAGCTGGGCGCTGTATCAGATTTGTCTGTTGCACCAACCGCAATCACCGAATCATACGCAGCAGGATACGAATATTCATTGGTGGCTGAGTTTCCATCCCCACTATTACCGGCAGCCGCAACTAAGACTAACCCTGCTGCATAGGCTTTGTCACATGCATCTTTAAGACTTGCCGAGTAAGTGGATGTCCCTAAACTCATTGACACAACTTGCATACCATTGTTCACGGACCACTGTATCCCCTCAATAACATCGCTGAGATAACCGCTTCCATACCGATTAAGGACTTTAACAGCGTATATCCATGCTTCAGGCGCAACGCCCACCACTCCTATACCATTATTTTCTGCAGCTACTATGCCCGCACAATGAGTTCCATGCCCATGGTCATCTTTCGGATCTGCATCGTCATTTACAAAGTCGTATCCGCCTTTATAATTGGCGTCTAGGTCTGGATGAGTGTAATCAATTCCTGTATCTATTATCGAAACTTTAACACCTGTTGCTTTGTTATACACATGGACAAGTTCTGCGTCTATTCGGTCAATACCCCAAGGGAGTGTTTCTTGTATGATGTACACTTCGCTGTCTGGCTCGATGTACTCAACCTTAGAATTCTTTCTTAAGGAGTCGATCGCCTGTTGAGGCAGTGAACATGCCACTGCTGGAATGAGCTGGTATTCGTATTTAATGTCGCCGCCATGTGATCGTATTAGATCTGAGTTAGGTTTGTCCTTAAATCCTACTATAACCGGTATCTTTTCTTCTGGCTGCGCTGTCACGCCGCATATTGCTAGCACGTTAGCCAAGATCAAACATGCCATGAGAGCTGACGTAATCACCTTCTTCAACTTTACCTACCTCTTCCAATATACTTAACCTTCCCTAATATTTTTAGGCTCTAATTTTATTGATCGCATTATATTTCTAGGCAACCACATTTAAAATTTGTTGGAATAATTTCTATAATATACCTCTAGTTTCAGCTATTGATCTTTCTTCTTTTCTTAGGTTTGTACTGAGTCCCAAAAATCTATTCCATGAGTTAACCTTCAATGTATTTTTGGGTCGAGAGACGTATGGCCTCATATTCTCTGAGGGTTTCATGTCCACAGTCTCTACATTTATGAAATACGAATTGAATCCCATAATAGACTTCTACATTGAAGGAATGACATTTTGGACAAAAAGCCCGCAAAAACTTTTCAAAACCACCATTCACGTTAACCACAATAACACCAGACAATTTCAAATTCCCCATTCAAATCTAACCTTGTAAGCGGTATTTTACCCCTTCTGGGCATTCTACCCCTATTTCGCATCCTTCGCAGAAGCTGAAAGTAAATGCATGCCTTGTACCCATTAAGGAAACAAAATCGTATCCAATTACAAATATCACAAAGTGAACGATAACGATTCTCTAGGAAAAACTGGAGGAAAGCATTAAGCAAGAATTAAAAAACCTAAAACAACAGTAAGATTCACCGATCAAAAAACTGAGGACCTAACCACCGCACAAGCCTCTTCAAAAATGAGCAGCAGAAATCGAATTCATGGGCCTCCAAGGACGAGCCCTAAACCCTGAACCCCACCAAGGCAAGAGAAGCCCAAGACCAGCAATCAACGAATCCCGCTACTTACACGATCCGTCAAAGCCTAAAAACAACCAAACTCAGTTTGTTCCAAAAAGAAACCACCAACATAACAATGTTAGATCACCTAACCCACAGCAATTTTCGATTCTGCTTTTATCCGAATCCGATTCTATATAATTTTTTTATGTAAAAGTAGGTTGGTTATCTTTTGGATGAAGCCGTGTGCCACAGACAAGATTTTCGTTAGCCATTTCGCTTCTTGTCATATTGCTTAGCGTAGCCGTAATTGCTAGGAACTCAGAGACTGCGGGGTCTGTCACATATTACCTGCACAGAACGGGCGTCCTTGACGGAAAAACGATGGACACAACAGCCCCTTCAATAGCTGAGACGACGTTGTCGATGACATTAGGAACCTACTACTATTGGTACACTGACCCTCCCCTAACTGCTGGAACGATATCCACAGGAACATGGACGCTGCGTGTGTACATATCGTGGGTGGGAACGGGCAACGTCAAAGGAACATTTAATTTAAATTTGGTTTCACAAGGGGGTGAAATAAAGGCTACCATAGTCTCTGATACCATTGGCCCACCACTGACCGCTAACGCCGACTGGTATGAAATCAGCGCGAACGGCGCCTCAGTAACGGTTACAGAAAATGATAGGGTTCGGTTAGGCCTTAAGTTTGATAAAGCTACCACGCTTTATTACGATGGAAATACAGGGAACGAGGTTACGGAGCAGAGTCGGTTATTGTTCACGGGTTCCGCTCCTCCACCGATACCTGAATCACCTTTTGGAGTCTTAGCATTGGTCTTAATCGCCTTCACCGTCTACATCCTCTATTCGAAAAGGATTTCGATAAAGTTTAACAAGCAATAATGATATAGAAAATTTTTCATTAAGTGTTTTTACGTTTGATAAGTTTTTACTCTTCATTTTCTCTCTCAACTTGAAGTTAAAATTAAGTGGTCTCCACTTAACCAAAATCTAAAATAACAAAGAACACATAATGAAGGTCTAAACCATGAGTCCCACAAACGTGAAAATATATCTGCACCCAATTATTGCTTGAATGGTAGAGGTAATTTCGTGCTGTTTAAGCCTGAAAACGTTAGAGAGAATCTCTGGAAGAGGCTTCTGGATAAGGTGGAGGAGATCTCTCGCTGTGAGAGGGCTAAACATGATATCTGCCTCATCGGCAGCCGAGCTAGGGGCGACGCTTCTCCGATAAGCGACATAGACCTGATCATGTTCATCGAAGGAGAGTCAAACCTTAAACAAACCGAACTATTTTACTTGGATGAGACATCAACAACCATCTTCCCAGTAAATGTGAACAGCCTCTTAAAGGCTGAATCAGTCGATTTCTACAAAGCAAACAACCCCTTTGAAGCAAAACTGATCCATGGAGACGGAAAAGTGCTCAACAAAGCTAGAGACGGGGTGACTGGGAAGAAGATAGACCTAGACGCGACCAAGAAGATAATCGGGGAAACCCTAGCCCTCAGGTTGATGGCCTCCTTGGGGGATACAACCCTTGACTACGGCGAAGGGATAAGGGAAATAAGAATCTGTCTAGCAAAGACCAAGCTATATAATAAGTTGTTAGCTGAAAAAGTTGAACCATGGTCGATCATACCCTACATTTACAAGCCTGAAGGAGATCTAGAAACCATGCTGGAGGAGCTCTACCACTCTAAAAATCACGAAGAATTGTCCTCGAAAATAAAGGTCCTCGACTTAAAGAGCTTCATGGAAAGAGTTTTCAAAGAACAACTAGAAGTCATGACTCAAGTCTTAGAGAAGTTGGCGAAATCTCTTGGATTTGCAGGGGAACACGTAGAGAACTACGTAACCCTTTACCTGGTGGTGGAGGAGAAAGTGAGATCTAAGATTTGGAGTATGCTACCGGGAAGGTGGAGACTCGAGGAAGAATTTAGATCAGTAAACCATGAGGCCTCCCACATAGCTTGCCAAGACAGAGAAGTCATGTGGATGGTCTCCACGGTTGAGGACGAAAACCTAAAGCTCCATATGTACAAAGTCACCGAGTTTTAACTCTGTTTCATATCTAAGCCCCACGTTTAAAGGAAAGGTTATTTAAAATGAATCGCGCTGATGTGTTTGACAAGATGACGGGCATCCCGTTAAGTTCAAGGCGATCCTAATGGGGGTTAAATGCTTACTGTGCGTAGGTCACAGCGACAATGACATAGGATATGTACCATGCCCATTACTTAACAACGTAATATGCTACGCGTGTTGCTTAGAGATAAGCAGTGGCGCCGAAGACACCCGCAAAGAAGTTATGAAGCGTCTAGGGTCAATAACTGAAAGTGAAATTGACAAAGCATGCGACAACTGCAAACCATCATGGATTAAAAAGGGAAGCCTACGTGCTTGAAATTCAATTTCACGAAATAGGGTTAGCTTGTATGAGAGCCGTGAAATATAGGGTTAGAGCTTTCAGAAGCGTTTTAGAATGGTCGCACGGAATGGAGCGAACGATCGAGGAAATTTTCATACCCGAAAGAGGAATAATATTCAATATGGCGGACGGCGAGTTGCACGTATTTAGAGGCGAGAGGGAGAGGTCAAATGAAGAAAAAGAAGAGATTGAGGTCGACGATGAACTCGCCAAACTGCTAGAAACCTACCTTAAAACAAAGGAGGAATGCCAGGCTAAGGCAAAGTACCTATTAAAAGAATGAGATAAATTACTGAGTCATAGGGAGTTTATGATCTGGGGGAAAAGCTAGTGGCTGGCAGAAAATGCTCAAACCGAGATTAACGCGCTCAGGGAATTGGCTGAGCAAGGGTTAACTGCGCAACAAATCTTTGAGTCACGGCGACGGACATCACGCCGAGGACCATAGCGGTGGCTGAAGCCCTCGGCTTAGGTGTACCAACACCAGCTCCACATCCTCTACTATAACGTGGAGCTAAAAACTCACCCACGGACGTTGTTCTAGCAACGGGTGAGTCATGCTCCGGCAAGTCCGTGCTGCTGAAGGCTTTAGGGAAGGACATAAGGCTGGACCTAGGCTCAGACGTGATCCCCCTCATAGACACGGTGGGTAAAACCCTTGAAGAAGGTCTAGAATTGCTTTCTCGAGTGGGCTTAAACGACGTCTTCCTATTTGTACGGTATGGGTACAGGTTCACGGCTCCACCCGAAATGTACGGGAAAAAGTTTCTGTTTTGGCAGAGTGAAAAAATATGGGAAATCAATCTCGACAGAACGCTTACCTTACAACAGGGCTTCTCTTGTGATTCGTGGTGGATGAATTATGGTTAAAACAACTGAAGAATACAGAAAATCAACGATAACCTTGGGAATGTGATTCCGAGGTCTTCATGAATGGCTTTTATATGCCTAAATATGCTTCGGATTCACACAAAGCCTTATATTTACTTTTCCTCTATACAATATCAATATGTCTATAAAAAGACATATTGTATCCTGGTGCCACATGACAACTGTTTAACAACAATACACGGGGAGTCGAGAATGAAGGAGCGAGAACTTAGGGAAATTCAGGCGAAACTTATGAGGGGGCTCCTCGATTTAGTGGTTCTTCAGTTTTTGAAAGGCTGTTCTATGCATGGATATCAGATCATCTCCGATCTTCGGAAAAATTTCGGGGTATACTTTGGGGCTAGCACGATTTATCCACTTCTTTGTGCCCTTGAAGAAAAGGGGTACATTAAGAGCCATTGGGACCTGGAGAATGATCGACCGAGAAAGGTGTACAGCATCACACCTCAAGGGTCAGACCTGCTGAGCTGCAGCGAGGATTCACTGAACCAGATATATCGGAAACTGACGAGTAAGTTCACTCTTGAGGGGCATCTCCAAAACAGGGTATACGCAAAGACAACCTAGCTGCTGCCACGTAGTCGGTGAATATTAGTCGAAGAGCTGGAAGAAGCATGGAAAGAAACAGAAGACATGAAAACGGCTAAGGCACTATTGTGACGAGATGAGATTTTTCCATATCCTCCGCCCCAGTTAAGCATTTCCTGACTATCCCTCTGAACTGGGCTCATTTTCTTGTGCCTCGTAAAAAAGAAAATATTAACAAACAACATCCACTTTTTATCAGAAAGATAAAATACTACTTACAGAGTCAGAGCTGAAGTGGTGAAGGAAGCCATACGACTAAGAATAGAACTACTCCGCTTCAACAACCCAATAAGACCTAAGATGCTAGAATGAATATCCTTAAAATGAACATCCATCGCGATAAGCGAAGAAACCAAGAAGAGGGCGGATGAAATCAAAGATGCGCTACCCTTCCTGAAATCCTTCGGCGCGGTAGTCGAATACTGCATCATCCACGTACACGAAGAAGTAGCCAGCAAGGAAACCAGAAAACACAACAAACGAACATAACAACATAACAAACAAAGCCATCACACACAAAGTCAAAGCTTACCACTTTTCAGAACAAGAATAGGAATAAAGTTTTAATACTAAACATTAAATTAATGCAAGACTCCATAGCCCTTGATCAGCTATGTCGCAAAAAGTCGAGGTTTCAGTCGCTGAAGAAGTCTTACGCTCCAAGGTAGCGATGGCCATACTTCGAACGATCCTCCAACGGGATATGCCCCTCCCCATCTCTAGGATCGCCAAGGAAATTGGCTCTAACTATGTCACCGTGAGAAAGCACATGAAGCTCTTAGAAGAGGCAAACCTGGTCAAGGTCGTTGAATATGGCCAGAGAACCCTATACAAACCCAACGAAGCCAACGAACGAATCTCAGCCTACAGAGACTTCCTCCAAGCCTGGACCAAACAAACCTAAAACACTGAAAGGAAAGGTAGACTTTTATTTGTTAGAAAGCTGAGGATTCGGAGCATTTATTTACCAATTATGTTCGTTTCTTGCTCATTGAAGTTTCCGACGCGTGATAGCCACAAGTTTTTTCAATTTATTCCAATTATGATTAGATCGGTGCGTTAAACATGAAGTGGTATTGGTGGCTTCTCATAGCCGTCTTCGCCATCCTTAGTATTTGGACTCTGGTGCCTGCTCCGGCCAGCAAGCCCAGCCTGCTAGGCTATTATGCCCACTGCAGCTTCACGCCTGTCAGCACCATAATCTGCTGGGTCATAGCTGGCGTCTGCTACTGGCTTGGCAAAAGGAAAGCCGCCCGCCAAGCCTAACCCCTCTTTTCTAGCCGTAAAAAGCGAACACCACACCTCGGCATGTACGTCGAACATTGCGCCCGCTGAGGGCTATGATTTCGTAGCTGTTGCAGTGTCCTTGGAGCGCGCGCCAACCACCTCACATAATTTTGTGGATGCCTCCAGATTTAAATATCTGCATCTGATTAAGGTATCTCTGTTTAGATATGTTGTTAGCGGATGCGAATATCCATGTTTTAACAGGGCTTCACACGATTAAAGAATAGACTTGAACCCATTACGGTATGGATACGGCCCGGCCCACTAAAACTCTTTTATTCGGCTCAAAATCTTGAGTTATAACTTGATGGGGTTAAGAATTTTGACTCCGTATTCTTTAAGTTTTTTGAAGTGGGCTTCATCAATGGTGTAGATTAGGTCAGCTTGCTCTGCCATGTTTGCTCCTATCATCGCATCGTTTATTGGTATGCTCTTTTGCTTTGCCCATCGAACAGAATTTTGTGAAGCCTCCCTTGAGATTGATAAGAAGGCTATGCGTTTCGAACGCAGAAGCGAACCTGTTCTAAATTCAGCCTCGTTCCAATTTAAGAGTCTTCTTAAGGCTGAGAAAACTTCCACAATAACTATTGGATTCAAACTTAAGATGTAGTCTAGCTCCCCTTTAAGCCCCTTCTCTAACAGAATGCGGCACCTTCTGTGATACAATTTGTTTGGATAGTCTGTTATCATCGAGTAAACTACCACGTTCGAGTCTAGTATGGCGAGAGGCTTCGCTTCTGCTTTGCCTACTCCCGCCAAACCTCCTCCTCCATGATTTCCTCGAGTTTCTTAGGTGGAATATACTTTTCAGCCTTAACCGGCGTATGAATCGCCTTCCAGACGGGATCGTCTTCAAGCTTTTCTACACTGAAGTCCATTACCGTGACCTTGAAGCTATAGTCGTCCAGCGGCTCAAGGACCACAACATCTCCAGCCTTAATCTTGGTCTTCCTTCTCATCTGCTTATCAACCACAATTCTATATTTTTGGTCAACTCTCGATACAGACATATTTTTCCCACGTAAATATCCCACAAATATCTAATAAGGTTTATGCCTCTTTAAAATCAAAGACATTCAACACATCACAACGAAGGAGTCTGGACCTAAGCCCGACCCAGCCCACCAGACTCCCTCATTAGACGGTCCAAAACTATACTTGAAAGATGATTTGGAGCCTAACAAAACCCTAGGTAGACCCTTGTGAGTATACCCCCCTCTATAAATATCCAAAATTTTTCCTTTAACCAGCAAAACAAATAAAATGAAGCGCCCTACATTCTTGACTAAATGAGGTCTAAACATGCCTGAAGAGGTCTTTGATCCAGAAAAATTCGTTCAAATCTCTGAGCGAGCAGAATACTGCGCCATAAAACGGTTAAAGAAGACGGTAAAGCTAAAGCTTCGAACACCCAAGAGGCTCTACACCCTTAAGGTTGACCCCATCAAAGCCGAGGAGATCGTCAAAAAGCTGAGGTGTGAGATTCGCGAGGTGTAGCCTTAAAATCCTCAGACCATCTGCAAACGCTTCACCAACAGCGGATAACACTTCTCACAAAAGGCAAGCCTTTTTCGGTCCGTGTCTAGGATCGAGTTAGAGAATAGAATGCATGTTTGCGTAACAAATAAATACTTCTTGTGTCTACAAGTCTAGTGAGAAGGGTGATGGCTGGTGTTGAAGCGTGAGATTAGGGAGGGGTGGATGAGGGAGAACTCTTGTGTTGAAGGTTGGCTTTCTAGGGTGGCTTCTAGCACTCGTCGGCGTTATTTGGACTATGCGCATGGGTTCTTCACTTGGGTTTATGAGAGTGGAGGGGAGTTTGCTGGGAAGACGCCGGCGGAGCTGTTGGATCTTCAGGATAAGACGAGTGGACGAGACCAGTATAGGCAGGTGGACATGTTGCAGCGTTGGGTGAACATGCAGAAGGGAGCCTTAAACTCTAAACAAAACATGTACACCGCGATTAGATCCTTTTACGCCCATAACCGGGTTCCTCTTCCCCGGGATGTTAGGTTTCGGATAAGGGCCGACAGGGAACCGGTGCACGCGGAGCTCACCTTTGAGGATCTGAAGAAAATTGTTTTAGCGTCCAACCGGAGATACCGAGCTGTCTTCCTATGCATGTTCCAGGGATTCATGGGAGAAGCCGAATTCATCTACTTGAACAATCACTACGAGCAGATAAAAGACCAGCTTGACAAGGGAGAGAAACGAATAAAAATCTGGCTTCCTGGACGCAAACACGCACGAAATCAGAGAACCTTCTACACGTTTATAGGGAAGGACGCTGTCGCGGCGCTAACCGAATACCTACAGACGGAAAGGGGACCCATAAAGGATGGTGAACCCATTTTCCTCAACGATCAATTAAACCCGATTACCAAGGAAAACATTCGCCGCTATTTCCATGAGGTGGCCGTCAAAACCGGCATAATCAAGAAGCCTTACCCATCATGCCCTGAGTGTGGAGCTGAGACCATACGAAAACGTCGCAGACCAGGGCCAAGAGGCCAGCGGCGTTGGGGAAAAACCTACTATCACTGCACTAACCCTAAGTGTGGAGCACAAATACCGGCCTCGAAAGACTATCACCTACCTAGACATATTCGCTACAACGTGAAGCCTCACGAGATGAGAGACCTAGCTAGGAGTGAGTGGGACCTCAGCCCAGCCAAAAGCGTGTGCGCCGAGTTTTTCATGGGCCACGATATTGACCCCAACATGTACAACAAGATCATGAAGCTTCACCCGGAATGGGCTGAGCAAGAATACGCCTTAGCCGAGCCCTACTTAAACATTCTAACCGAGGACCCCCGGAAGGTCTCCGTGAACCGCGTGAGGGAGCTCGAGATCCGACTCAAAGAGGCATCCGAAGAGATAGGAAGACTGAAAACTGAGGTGTCTGTGGTCAGGTCGGGTCGAGACAACATAGCGGAAGATGTGACTGCCCTAAAGAAACAGATGGAGGAAGTTTTAAGAAAGCTGGACGAGAAGGACTGAAAAGGCTAACTTCCTCCCTTTTAACCTCTTCGAAGTTTTTCTTCTATGGACTTCAAACGCGATATCCACTCATTCAAAAGGCTTTTCGGGATCTTCACGTCTTCCTCTTCTTTCTCACTCAACCTCCTTTCTTTTCTCCTTGCCCCTTGCATCGAAGGGCTCTGAGCTTCCCCTTTCTGGTAGTTCATAAACACACACATAGCATCCGAGTTCGGGAATAAATTGGACAACCAAGACCCTTATGTTCTCCTTCGTTCGCTCTTTTCTCTTGGCCTCGGCTCGGCAAATTTGAAGACGTGAACCAGCATCCTTACAGCGTTCATCACAGAAGATGATGAGGGAGCCAAGGCGTTTTGACAAGGTTATCTCTGCTCCTTTATAGTTCGCGGTGAAAAGCAGTCGCATTGAAAGGGTTGATCCAGCAGTTTCCTATCCAGGTATGCGCATAAAACCAAGCAGAAGGGTTCTTTGCGCTTCGATGTGAGGTTTAGGCACTGGCTGCAAATCGCGGGTGTGGGTTTGTTGGCGAGTCGTTGAAGTTTTTCAATGATGGCGGCACGCACAAAAGTGGCTCCTGGGCCTTCAATGATGTACTTCGCAAGGCTTTCCGGCAGCTTTATGGTTAAAGGATGGTTTAGAGGTTCACTTCTGGCGGCAGTCAAAACTTGAGGTATACCTCGAATGTCGATTTCTGAAGGGGTTTGCCTAGGTGATTTGTCCTCGATTTCTCTCTGTTTCTGGTGAAGCTCATTCTGAGCTTCTTTTAATGGAAGCGCCTTATTTCTGGCTTTTTGGCGCCTTTGTCCTCCCCACCTCGTCTTAGCCATAAGCCTCAACCTCCTTTTCAACTTCTTTAGCCAAGACTTCGCTGAAAACGTCCCGTAAAAGCTGCGGGACCACCTTTATAACCGGGATGGATGTTTCAGGCTTGAGATTCGGAACCAGCACCGTGTCTTTATAGTTTGGCATCCTCGCGGCGCATAAGAACGGAATATGTAGATAAAAGGCCCTCTTTTCCATTTCAGGGCAAATCATGCACATGCAAAGCATGTATCCCGCGTGCCAATAAACGACCGGGGCCACTGCGTTTTGGCGGTTGAACCGTTGTCCATGAAAGTAAGAGCATCTGATGATGTTATCAATTGGGGCAAGGGAGACTTCTAGGCAACCAACGACGACACCTTCAAAACCCTTTTTATTGAACGCTATGATCTTCGGCTTTTTCGCTTTCATTCACATACCCCCAAGCGACAACTTGGAAACTCAAGCCGTTTCATGGTCTGCTCTTGTTGTTGGAGGCGGCGGTTCGTCTCGAGGAGACAAGCCGTTCGATCTGGGCAGCGGTCACAATCTTTATTGAACCCGGCTGAAGTCATTTTGCCAAAACAACTTTTCTGAGCCATTCAACCTCCCTTCTGAAGCTTTTCAAGGATGACTCCTCGAATCCAAGTGCTTCCACCCTCTTGGCGAATGTACTCCGCGAGGATCGGCTGAACCTTAACCGGAATAACTTGGGTGCATTTCTCAAGTCTAAGGAGTTTCAAAACGTTAGGTATACCGAGACTAGGGTCTTTTTGCTTGTTAACATGGGTGTTTTGTGTTCGTTTCGTTTTAGGCGTTTTTCTAGCTTCTTTTGACGAAAGCGACCTATCTCTAGGCTTTTGACACCTTCGACCTACTTGATTTCTTCCATGCATGCCACGAGTCATTTTTAGGGTCCTCCATCTTCCTCCAGTATCTTCAGAAGAAAATAGAGCGTGGGCCAATAGGGTTCAACCTCTTCCTCGAGAAAGCCATCCCAATGGCTTCTTTCATGTTCGGTCCATCCATTAGTTAGACATTCCTTGGCTTCCTTTGCCACCCTTTTCAGCTCACCTAAAACATCGTTAATCTGAATCCATTGCTTGTCTTCCATGAAGTGCATGTTTTCAAAGGCTATCCTGCGGGCTTCGTCACCAATAGGGGCTTCATGAAGCCTCTTGAACCGCTCTTCCTTTTCCCTCTGTAAATCGAGGAAAGATCTCGCTATTCGCTGCAATTTCCCTCGGATTTCTTCAGTCATGTTTCAACTTCCTCCTTTTTCTGTCTCGCTAAAAATTCTGCAACAGGAGCATGATGGTACTCAGTTCCACTAATTTTTACCCCGCCAACAACGTAAACTCCTGATTCGATTTCCTTGGCTTCTCTGAGAAAGTGACCGATCTTTTCATGGTTTTTTAGCTGTTCAAAATTGGTCTTTGTTGCCTCTAAGCGGAAACCGAAACACCACGCGCTTGTGTTGCACATTTCTTCGAAGCCACAGTCCAAACAAAGACGCTGATTAACCCAGTAGAAGCCCTCGAAATGCCCGAAACTTTCGTATCGGATATATAAGGAACCTCTCGGAATTTCGCGGTTACATTGATGCCCATCACACTTGTATGGTTTCCTAGCTTTCAATATCTTAAACATCAAGCAACCCCCCATCTGTTGGGTTCGGAAATTGGAAAAATCAGCCCTTCCTCCTTGAGTTTCTTAACCATCGTTTGTGGGTCCAACCCTAGATCGGTGATGAAGACGGCTAGTTGTGTGGCGCTTACGGTGCCGTTTTTTCTATTTTCGAGAACCCATTCTCTAACCTTGGCAAGTTTCTCGGAAAATTCTCCTAGGGTGGGGGTTGGGGACATGGGGACAGTTTTTGTCCCTTTCTCCTCTTCACTAGGGACATTTTCTGTCCCTATGTCCCTAGGGGGAACCCCTAAGTATTTTTTGAAGAAAAGTATGCCACGCGGACTAAGGGAAACTCCCTTACCTGGAACGGTGTGAATTAGCTGGTGTTTCAACAGCGTTGCATAACGTCTCTTAATGGTTTTTGCGGACTGGTCTAAAACGTCACCTAGTTGCTGAGACGACTTCGGTTCCGTTTTAATCTGCTCCAGAATCCTTAAGGCTAAGTTGTCAAGGTCCGCGATGACCTCTGCAAACTCCTCCTCCCCGATTTTGAGTTTGCCTTCTTGCTCAAGTTTGTAAGCCTCGATTTCTAGGAGTTCTGCGATTCTCCCCAAGAAATGAACCGCAAGTTCCACGTGGCCCTCCTTCACGACAACCTTCGTGTGGGTTGGACCCGTGGAATGTAGCCAAGCGGCATAAGCGACCGCAATTCTGGTGATGACCTCTCGATACCCTAAATGAACTAGGGGAATAGTGTCCACTGCGTACCTTTCCATGAAAGCCTTTGTTTCCTCTACAATCCTATACTTGGCTTCCTCCGTGTACTCTACGTCCTCTGGGCGCCGAGACCAAGCCCAAAACACGTGTCGCACATATACTTCGTCTGGAATGGGTCTCTCTTTCGGGGCGGCTTCCGCAATTTCCTTCTCCGGCACGTCTTGGCGACTAAACGGGATGAATAGGTCCCAACGGGTAACGTCGGGGGGGTCATTAAAGCAGAAAACATCTACAGCAGATTGACACCGGAACAGGTAAAGGTTCATGGGCTTCTCCGGGTTATAGATGCCCACTACTCTGGTTCGAGCTAAGGCCTCACCGCTTAGACTACGACGGACTACGACCCGCTGGTTTTCTAGGGCTTCTCTGGTCTCGCGCCATTCCTCTCGGTTGAGACTGTGCATGCCATCGATGGCTAGGAAGCCTAGGTCGTTCATGGGGAGCGCACCCCAGATCAGTGCGTGGTTGTCGGTGTCGATGGTGTAGGTGATGCCTGTTCGGCTGCTGGCCTCCCCCACAATGTAATCGCCGAAGCCGTAATGTTCAATGGTGAGGTCCTTGGCGCTTCGGCTCTTAAACGTCTTTGTGTCACCAAAAAGGACGCCTCTCAGACTCCCGCGGGTGGGTTCCCCGTAAATGTTAGGGATGACAGCAATTGAATGTAAAATGAGATGGAGACCCTCTTGGACCAGGGGTCGTTCAGCCATGGCTGGCGCTATCTGGGTAAGCAAGTCTTCCGGCGTTTTGCCGACAAAATATTTCAGCCAAACCTCCTTGTCTCGCTCGGTGACCTCAAAGCCAGTTACCTCGTCCTCGTAGGGAGCGCATATATCGGCGATGATGGTGATATCCCTAGTCTTGGTAGGCTCTAAGAAAACCGACCCCTCAAGCAACACCTTCTTAACGTAGGGCAACCGCTGGTTCACCAAGTAGACCTTCCGAGTCTTGTACACCCTTTGGTCGAACTTAATCAAAGGATCCAACAGGTCCCGCACAAAGAGAACGCTGAAGTCCATGTATTCGGCGACCCGCAAAACGAAGACGTGCCCCCGCTTCCCCTTAGCGCATTCCGTTGCCTTAGCCAGTTCAGCCAAGTCGTTTAGCTTGTTGCTGAAGACGACGGTTTCCAAAAAAAGGTTGCGCTGCAACGGGTCCTCGAGTTGGGTAAAGTCCACTTCCTCCGCGTGGCCGCATTGAACACACAACAGTTGAACCTTTTTGGGAAGCGCCTTCTGAGTGGCTTCCCCCGCGATTTGAGCAGCCACCCTCACCCGTACGCCTATCAAGTTGGCTTGGAGGTCGGCGATCTTAATCTGCTTGGCTTCCTCCCCCATCAGAACACCCCTGTTCTTTCAAACCGTCGTCGCCGTCGGCGGAAAACGGGACACGCCTCGCCTACGCAGAAGCCCAACGCTTGAATCGTCGAGCACCTCCGCGGCTGATAACCCTGGTTCAGAGCATGTTCCACTTGATACCTAGTCTTGCGCTCATCGAAGTCCTCTTGTGACTGGAAAAGAGCGGTCACCTTGTCTACGTCGTAGCCGGAGACAAGGTATTCGATGGCTAAAGCCAAACGCATATCGTGACTGAGCGTATGATCCTTCAACGCCTCTCGGAAGCATGGCCTAACCTTACGAGTACCCTTACCCGCGGCATACCGTGCCACGCCTAGTTTGATCTGCACGCTGGACGTTTCTTTATCCGCTAGTTTCAGGATTCGCTCTATGTCTCTTTCACTGAACGTACAACCTTCAGTTTCATTCAATACCTTTGTTCCAATCGGAGTAAGGTCCCCCATCAAAAACGTGGACCACTTCTTTGTTTCCCTATGGAAACCACCGGGTAACTTCATTAGATTGCCGAAGTCCCCGGGATTAACCTCTGCTTGCTTCGGGAACAATTCCACGATGACACCCGTGTATTCCAGAATTTTGTGTCCCAACCAACGGGCTGCTTTCGCTGGAAACTCCGGCTCGAAAAAGACCCAGATGTGAAAGCTTGGGTCCGGCCACCTCGAGGCTTCAAGCAGAACCGTGCGTCGAGAGAACCGTCGACAAGACTCATTATATAATGCAACCGTGACTTGCTGCGGGTCCTTAACATGCTCTGGGTCCACGTCAAAACAAATCCATTTCACCGTGTTGTCGACGGGGTTAATTTGGTACGTACCCACCGTGATATCCCCCGCAAGGTGGCGCCTCAGAACATCGACAGTTAAAGGTTCCTCTAGACGTATGTAGGACCCGTCTTCTTGCTGGACGGCGTAGGTATCGCGGCGATGCGCAAATAACTTGTCAATAAGGAGAACGTTCTCCTTATCAACATAAAATTGACAAGGCGGGTCTGGCATAGTCACGCTCTTCCGGTGAACCCTACAGTGTCCTAGCCAAAGCTGTGAACCAGTTTGGTAAGACGAAAATCTTAAACACGATCCGCAACCCATTATTACCTGCTCCCTATGTGCGTGTTTTTGGGGAGATTCATTCTTATGGGCCAACCGCTTTTCTCCCCATCAACGTTTCTTTTGTAGGTAGCCGCAAGAGTCGCAAACCATGTGCGCTTCATCGTAAGGCATGATGAAAGGACTCCCACATTGTTGGCACCGCGCCGGTTCAACTACGCCTTTTGAAAACCCACCAGGGTTAGCTTCTCAAATTTCGGTGCGATTTTCTTTTCGTTGAGCAACTGAGAAATAGCCTGTTCCACCTCGATGTTGTCAGCCCACTCATGCTTAGTCTTCGCTAACTCAACAATTTTGTCTCGAGCGTAAACAACGTTGGGGTCCATCAGGTCTTGAATGGAAGCCTTAAGGTAAGTGATGGGGTCCGCTGGCTTGCTTGGGGTCGTTGGCGCCTCTGACGGCGCCTCCTCTTCCTCGATTTGTAACTCTAGGGCTTTCGCGTACGCTATTCCCAAGTCTTGAATGATGTTAGGGGCTTTATCGAGCGTTAGTGTGATCCGAGTGTTTACCCAGTTTTTGCCATCGTAGGACCCTTCCTCGAGGCTAATGCTTGGCGGTGTAGGACGACCCTGATACTCGCCTGGTGGCCAAAGAACAACGCTGACATTCCGATTTCTAGAGAATATGATTCTTTTCTTCCAAACAGGTCGCCGTTCACTCACCTATCTCACCTCCTTTCAATCCAGCCTCGGTCGGGGACTTGAAACGTCGCCGTAGCTCGCCATCGATTTTAGACACCAAGAAAAGGACGTCGCTCATGTCTGACGCTCTGACATCAATCGCCCATCTATAGTTTCCTCTGGCCCCCCGCTGCAAGGTAACGTGTATTGGCTGCTTCCATTCATTCACGACCTTAGTAATACGTTCCTGCTGGCTCATTGACTAGGCCTCCTTTGTTCTAATAACTGGGTCTTCGCCCTCGTTGATGGTGGTAATCGCCGACCCTCGGAGGAAGGTCAGCTTTTCATCGACAACCAAAACCAAATTAAGGTGATGAGAGTCAAAACCGACCAATTTACCTATGAGTTGGTCGCCGTTGTTGAACCGAATGGTCACAGTCTTGCCGATCAGCGAGGCTAACCTCTGTGGAAAACTTAATATGCTGCGTTTCTCATACATGTCATGTCTCCCCTTTTTTGAAGATTTAACCAGCGGGATTTTGATCCCTTGATGTCTGCGTCGGTTGTGGTGCAAGCATTTCCTCGGATTCTTTAGGATGCACCGTCTCTCGTAACATCATCAGCTGTTCCAAAAACCGCATAACCGCATAGGTCACAAAGCGGGAACGATTCATTCCCAGTCTACGTCGCGTTGTCTCTATCGTTTTATCGAGTTCACTTGGGAAGTAAATAGCTCGGATGACTCCCTCAACTTTCGAGGTCAAAATACTACACCCTCCTATATTACTACATAGCCTATAGTATCTTATTAGAAGGGTAATATTTATATTTTACTATGTGCCCTATAGTAACTGCTTGGATTCGAGGTCTGAGAGACATGAGTAGATTACTATCCTTAGAAGAAATAGTCGAACAGACGGCTGTTAAAAGAAACGCGAGTGAAGAGCAAAAAGCTGAATTCTATAAGAAAGCAAAGTTGGTGAGAGAGAAAGCGAGGCAAATAGACTGGTTTCTTTCCTTGATGGTGGACCCTGAAAAGGTAAGTCGCATGAAACTCTTGGAGGTTTTAAGTGATGGAAAGCCTAAAACTTGGGGCCAAGCGGAGAAGGAAACGGGCTTAAGTCCAACTACATTGAGTAAGGCACTTAAACGAATGGCAAAGGAAGGCTGGGTTACAAGAAAGGTCAAAAAAACTTTTCCACCAAGATCCGTCTACCAAGTTCATGAATGGGTCGTGGAAGTGGGAAAATTCTTCCAAGCTACTAGAAAAATTCTAGAGGGAAATTTGTTCAAGACAATGGTCGAGAATTACTCAGAAGAAGATTACGAAAGAATCGTTGAAGGCGTGCGTCAAGGTATGTTCGCCAACCTTAACACTGAAATGGCTTATTGCCTTAAAGCTTTCATAAATTCAGATTATAAAGCACAAGAAACCATGGTTTTCCTTACCACAATATCTCAACTGATGTTTTTCTGGAGCTCTTTTCTGATTCTGACTCAAAACAAGGAGATTGCGGGAATAGCATTGGAAATCCTAGCCAAACATGAAAAGACCCTTTGGGAAGAAGCCGAAGAAGCCGGCAAAGTATGGCTCTTCAAATAACTTCTTATCTGTTTCCTAAGTTATCTATGTCATGTTGCGGAGTACATAGAGAGGTAGAAGGTTTGAAAATGTCTGAGCTCCTCCGATTTGAGCTTAGAGAACTCGCCCTAACCACGCTCGCCTTCCTCTCCATCTTCTTTGTGATTTTCCCCATCGCCGAGCTTCTCCAAACCGGTCGAATAGAGTTTCAACTTGTGAGGGCGCTGTGGAAGATCCACCCCTTGTTCTTGCCCCTCATCTTTCTAGGCTCCTATGTCGTGGCTTCATCCATCCACATGCGGGATAAGCGGGTGAGGGAAAGGAAGCGGCTGCGGCGATGATTTCTGAGAAACTCCGCAAATAATTAGCGCGCTATATACTTTTGAACATTGTACTCCGGAGTAGTTGCCATAATGGCAACTGGTGACTCGATTCACCACTTTTAAACGTTTAAAGAACCTCTTTTAGAACCTGAAAAAGGTTAGAAAGCTTGTCGACGAGTAATACAGATAGATTTAAATGTGGTTGACACGTGTCACCTACATTTAGGGGTATGTGTTGTGCGCACGAGCGAACAAATGAGGAAGATTCTGTTGACTCTTCTAAAAGCCGAGAAGGACCTTGCCTCAGTTGTTGGGGAGAGAAAGTCCAAGCACTATTGGAGGCAGGGAGGCACCATAGACATTAACGATCTACGAACCTTCATTGAAGGGGAAAGGGAAGTGGTCACAGTTTTGGGTAGTGTCGCCACCTATCCTGGCGGGTCCGATAGCAGCTACAACCGGAGTCTAAACAAGCTTGTAAAGTCGGGTCTAGTTAATGTGCTTCGCATAACATCCCCGAGGCCACGAAAGCGGGGTGGTGGACATGGATACCTCTACAAGCTCACAGACAAGGGAAAAGAACTAGCTAACAAATACCTTAAACAAATCAGAGACTACATGCAAGAAAATCAGAAATACCTTTGAAAGATGTGTTGTTTAAATGGCTTTCCATTTCATAGCTATGATACCCTTTGTTTCTAGCAAAGGTTTTCACATACCTATGAAAAATTATTCCAATAGGATAAAGTCGAACGCTCGACAAAACCCTAAAAAGTCCGAAAAGATCCGCATCCCCCTTTCCCGAGGAAGTCTGAACAATGCATGAAAATAAAATGGAAAATTAGGGTAGCTTGCTTTTGATTTCTGTTAGATCCTTGCCATGTTCATCTAGCTTTGCTTTTATCTCCTTTAAGTCGTCTTTGATGTTTCCCAAATCGGTCTCCACTACTGAGAGCCTACCTTGAAACGAGAACATCTGTTTTATCAAGTAGAAGAGCCCGGTTACTACTCCAAAGGCTGACCCTACTCCAGCAACGACTTCAATATATTGAAGATCTGGCAAAACCTTGAATGCTTTTAACAACAGAAGAAACAGAATCGCCAACAGCACATAATAGTACCAAGGCGTACCTCTTTCCCTGCTAGGCATCCCCTTCCCACCAACCTTATTTTCACTTCATGATTATACTTAACGCTTTTCATTTCTTCGACGATCTAGAGCAACCTTTCATAGATGGGAAATGCGACGTATATTACAGAGACTACAACGTTTACCCCATTACAGTGAGCAATAACGTTAACTGTGTAAACTAGGAAATTTTCAAATTTATAGATTCTTTAGAAACTTAAAAATCATAAAATCCAACTTTCTTGGAAAGACCCGAAGACTTAGAGAACCTTAAAAGTCGTTCCTCATTATAGTTAAGGATGAGCAGAGTTGCCGACGTACTGGATCAACAAAAAGATTTATTCTGAGCGGGCTGGCTTGGTCCCCGGTCAACAGCCTTGGGTATGGAGTCCGCTTCCCCCACCCTTCCGCAACATGTCGGTTCTGCCCACATCCCGAATGGGCTTTCGAGGCTTAGTGAGACGAGTCTTGATGAGGCACGGACCCGGCCGATACTTGATTCTGCGAGAACAATTCCCCGGGGAAAAGCCGTCCTATAAGCCGGTTGTGATGTTTGATGTCAGGGAAGACGGCAGATACCGCCTCATCAAACGATACACTCAGTTCAAATCTCACCCCGAAGATCCTCAAGGCTACTGGAAAGAACACAGACGACGCGTATTAGTCGTCTTAGACGTGGCTGAGAGGATGAGGCAGAGAAGACGCCAACTTCTAGAGAGGATAAAGCATGAGGTGAAGAAGCCTAAGCCCTTCAAGTATAAGATCGAAGCTAGGCATTGGAAGATGGAGTATTAGTTTTTTAAGCTAACCTTTTCTGAGGGAAGAGTCCTCGGTTTTTAACGCGTCTCGCTATGTTGTTAAGTTTTTAAGTTTTTAAGTAACCCCTCTCCCAAAGAATATTCCACGGTAATATGTATGGTATTTTTCTGGGTTGTTAAGTCTCGGTCCTTAAAACCTCAAAATATGATGAGAAGCCCGAAAAGCATGGAAAACCAACATTCTGAGCAGAGGCTGTAAGAAATCAACCCTAACAGATTGATGGAGAAAGCTTGAGGCATCTCACAGCGTTTTAAATCGTTAAGTAAGCTTTCCCATATTTTAAGGTCCCCGGTTTTTCCTCATTCTCTTAGAGTCCTTAAGGAAAATGTCTCTATCACTTTTGAAAGTGGGTTTCGGCTTGCTCAATTGGGACCACATATTTTAAAAACTTTGGGGAAGTGTTTAGAGCAAAAGGCGTCCTCATCAGACGCCTATGGTCCCATTTTTAAGCCCGAAACCCAAAATCTATTTTCGTTGAATACTCTTAACTTTTTCGCCCCACTTTTTAACTCTACTCTCTTCTTTGTTTTTTCATAGAAATACCCTCGAATCATTCCTCTTTCATTAAAAGAATCATTATTTAGGCTCAGAAAAGTTTATAGGGGATCGGCGTTTATTATTTTATTGGGGAAGTGTTTAAATGGCGAAATTGGAAGGCAGATTTGTTTGGTTATTGGAAACCATGTGTCGTAAGCAGGGCATTGATGTTCAGTTGATCGACAGCGAGTTGACGTATGCGGAGAATAAAACGAATATTGAGAGGCAGGTTCATAAGCGGTTGCGTTTGGGGGAGGATTGGCAAGGCAAGAAAGCGGGCAGAGTCGTTGAAAATTTTGATGATAATTTCGATGAAGAGGAGATTATGGTAGGCGATGAATGGTATGATGAGTTTCAGCGAGAGATGAGGAAGCAACAAGAGCGTAGAGAAGCTGTTGATAAGGTGTTGAATCGGAATATCGAGAAAGGCGTTGAGTTTGGCGGTAAAGAGAGGAAGGCGAAGGTTGAGCGGTGGAATGGCGGGGTTAGATTTGTGGAGGCTGAAGATGATGGCGAGGAGATTTAGGCACGGGTATCAGCGGTTCAGCAAACGAGATTTAAAGGTGAATCATGCAGAGGTTGAAGCGGTTGTTTTAGAGGCAAAAATCTATGAGGCTATTAAAAGGCTTGTTGAAGCTGGAAAATCCTTGGAGAAGGAGGGAATCTGGAAAGATGGCTGAGATAGATGTAGCCGAGGTTTGCATACGAATACAGTCAAGGAGGCTTCAGGGAAAAATCTTAGACGTAGTTGTGATCTCTAAAGACGGAAAAGAAGTTTCAGTTCCATACCGAATAGAAAGCTGGAGTGATTTGTTGCTATGGTAAGGAGGCTAATGAAGGGATGAAAAGGTTAGGTTTGATTCATCTGAGCAAGATTGAATGGACTGATTATGGAGTCAACACCTATTACGGTTGCCAACATGCTTGCAAGTATTGTTATGCAAAATTTTTGATGAAGCGTTATGACTCACAGAGGTTTTTTGCGTTTCCGGAGCCCATCGAGAACGCTGTTGAACTGGCGGTTAAAGAAGTCGTGATTAGGCCTCCTGGCAGAATCATGTTTTGTACGATGACCGATCCTTATCAGCCGATTGAGGAGAAGCTAGGTCTATCAAGGAAGGTTCTGGAGGTCCTTTTAGAGTCGAAACATCATATCTTGGTTTGCACTAAGAGCGGCTTGGTTGCAAGGGACTTTGATCTGATTCGTCAATATAAAAACGTAGAGGTAGGCTTCACGATAACTGCTCTAACTGACTTGCCTGAATGGGAGCCTTATGCTCCGGGCAATACGAAACGTATTGAGGCTTTGATGGATGCTCATGAGGTTGGCATCAAAACCTTCGTAAGCCTTGAACCTTGGATTCCCGGGGTGACTGACCCGATTCCCATCATTGAGAAAACTAAGAGGTTTGTAGACCGATACATTATTGGCAAGTTGAATTATCACGGTGCGCCAAGTAACTATTATCGAGAACGCCTACCGAGCTTGATCAGATTTCTAGAACGAAACAATATTAACTTTCTGATTAAACGAGAACTTTTGAATGAATGAATGTTTACGGCGCAAGTTCTCATGAACGGAACCCACACTCACACACACAAAATCTGAAAATCTTAACCTGAAAATATTCTAAAGGTATATATGTCCATCATTTTGAGGTCTCGCAAACAACCTCCACTTTGCGAACGTCAGAAACCCCGCCTTCATTATAATAGTGGAAGCCCATCTCTGAAACCTAGCTTCTTTCACGAAAACAACCTTAAATTGAGGAGATTCTAGGCATCTGAGTTGAGGCTGTGGATGAACAACCCGAACAGTTTAATGATGGTTTTCAAGGAGGCTTCATGAAACCTCGGCGCCGAATATGTTTACGGCTCAGCCCTTTCATCACAAGACACATCATCTATTCATTCGTCATGTCAATGTTTTCACGCAAAAATATTTCAAAGGATATATAGTATGTTGAAGTCAGCCTTCTCTTCATTCAGAATTGAAAGAACCCGGGGAGGTTCCATTATAATGATGGCTTTCTGTGGACCCTAGCTTCTTTCGAGAAAAGAAGCCCGTTTTAAGGAGATCGTGAAAAGCGAACGTCAAACTGTTCCACTAGTCCATCAATAAGGTGAACTCAGATGGAGCTTGAGGATGGATCCTTGTTGTTAAGGATTTTTTCGTCATGTCTAATGCATATGTTCACGGTTCAAGGGTGAGAAGGCTCCTATGGAGTCTCTTGAAAGGAGTTTAAAACGAGCTTCTTTTAAGGGAAGAAAGGTTATTCTGTGAGTTTTGCCTTAAGCTCAAGCCATGATCCTAGGTGGATCCATTCATGCTTTTTCGTATCTTTGTTCCAAACCACATGGTAGATGCCATCGCCCCTTTTCTTATATTGAAGGGAACCATGCGTTAGACCTAGCGCTTTCTTTAAGGCTTTCAACTGCTCTTGGGTTGGGGGTTCTAACGTTCTAACGTCCTCACGCTGTTCTAACGTCTCTTGTTCTAACGGTTCTAACGGCTTTTGTTCTAACGATTCCTCTTCTAACGGAGTCTCCTCTTCCACGCCCACGGCGGTGGCGCCACTATCCCCACCCTCGGGGTCCCGGGATTCAGAGGGTTTAGTTTCTAAAGTTAGCCTCCCCTCCATCTCACTTTGACGGTCAAATCCTGGTTCCAGCAATACTGGGTAGTCGGAGTATCCCTCCAGCCACCATCGTCTAATTCGTTCAATTAACCCCATCTCTTCACCACCCCATCTTTTTAGGGCCTCGTCTCCTATGGAACCTTGTGCGTCCCGGGAAAAACTTTTGCTCAACTCTCTCATTATAATAGGGTTCTTGGGATAGCACATTCTTGATGGCTCTTTGCTGTTGTTCTCGAGAAAGACGACTATCAACAATTATGGTATCCTCATTCAGAAAGTAGGCTCCTCCATGCAGTCTCACTTGAACATCATTTGAAGGAACGATGCGAATCCTTCGACCTCCAACTCTGATATATTTCATCATGCTGGATCACCCATGTTTGTGGAACCTTCCTCCCGGTCTGTCTCTTCTAGGGTCGCTCTGCCAAAACGGTTGTCTCGACCACGCCAAGTGAGGAATGGCCTTAGATTCGCCAAAGTCTCGAGAGGCCCTCCTCTCCACAGTAACGTTTTCTGGGCTCACATAGCCCAAGAACACGAGATGAAATCCGCGTCTCTCTTCGGAAGCTTGAGGTCGCACGATTTTGACTCTTCCACCTTGAGGGTAACCTTTCGCCCTTAAGATTCCGTAAACGAGGGTGTGAAAGCTTTCTTCGTCGCTTGGCAGTCGCCCTCGATACTTTTCAACGATAGGCCAGACATATGGGTGTCCATGTAAGCGACCGGCCTTTTCTGAATATTGCTCGACGCTGATTATGTACGTGGTCAAGGTTTAGGTCCTCTTTCTCCTTTGTCAAAGAGAGGTAGCTTAAACTCTGGGTGAACCTTAAGGAATTTCCGATAGAGACCAAGCACTATGTTTGATGGCCCCGCTTCATGAAATACCACTATCCCCTTCATCTTCACAGTTATTGAGGCCCTACGTCTCCCGGGTCCCGGTTCCTTATCACTCATGTTTTCTTTCTCCATGTTTGCATTAGAACCCTTTTAACAAACCATGTTGAAGCTCTATCCTTTCCCTTTTCAGCATCTCCATCATAACATTGGTTGACGCATTGGCAGCATTTCCACGATCTCCCTTACTCTCTTTATGGCTTCCTTTTCGATGTCATTATAGCCTAGACTCATCTTACTCAATCCTCTGATTCCTTAAGGTCTTTAGGTAATGACACGTGGAGCTCAAGATGATATCGGTCCACGTCTTCCCATTCTCGCAATTGACAGAAGTCACTCCAATAGGAGGCATAGCCCCGCAAGGTTTTCGTTAACTCTTGCCAGAAACCTCTGCTTTCTCGAACCCGCCGAATTTTGCTGGATGGTTGTTGAGCCAGCTTTTTTGTGAGACTCGCCCGCGACAAACCCTTCCTCCGTACCAATTCCACAGTTTCTTTAAGCTTGTCCGCGGGTAGGTTAGCTCGGGCTAAGTCAAGGGCTTTTCCAATCGTCAAGTCTGTTGGGCTGTGAGAACCATGACTTATCATCCGCACGTATTGTTCTGGAAGCCGAGAGATGGTTAGGTAGTTTTGAACGCTTGAGGTTGAAAGGCCAGTTTTGACGCCGATCTCATCGTCGGTTAAGTGGAAGTGGTTTTTAAGCGTTTCAAGGAGCCTCACCAACTCAAACACCCTCAGCTCACTTCTCGCAGTGTTCTCGATGATTTGCCATTGAAGCACTTGGTCTTGGCTAACTCCGTCGACGATAATGCAAGGGATCTTCTCGAGGCCAGCCTCCTTGCACGCTCGCAGCCGACGTTCTCCAAAGACCACTTCAAACCCATACGCGTTATCCTTCCTCTTCACGAGGACGGGTTGAAGCAGTCCATGACGGCGAATCGTCTCAGCCAAGCAGTCGATGTCCTCAAATGTTTCTCGAGAAGGGCTTGCTGAGGACTCTATTAGGTCAATCGGTATTAGTTTGTATTCCCTTTCGCTCGACATTTCCTTATTTACACCTCCCGGGTTTTTTGTAATTGTTAACCAATTACCACGATAGTTAGGAAATCCCTCAAAATCAACTGTGATGCGAGAAGCCCCAAGGCTTTCAAAATGTTCTTTCAGAAGCTTCTCGATTTCTCCCTCGGTTCTTAAAGTCCCCATTTTCACAGCTTTAAGGACAGGTTGCCTGCCTATACCTTGGCTGAAAATTGGCTCCAAAGCCTCTTTTCTAATTTTACCGTTTCTAAGGACGGGGATGCGGGCTCTCTCCACTGCTTTATGAACCCCACAAAAATATTCCACTATCGCGTAAGACATATTATGACTCCCTCCTCTCTTTCCTCAACATCATCCTAAGCCACTGTAGTGTGTCTCTGAGGGGTGAAATCCCCGATTTTTGAGCCCTAATGGTTTCTATCTCTACGCTTGCCATCTTCAAGTCTCGCCTCTTAGCGTTTATCAGCATCTCGCAGGCCCAAGGGTAGCCGTCCTCATGAATCTTCAACCGATCTAAGACATCGGATCGTATAGCTCTGAATCCGCATTGAACGTCGGGAAGCGTCACTCCAAAGCTTCTTCTAAGGATGTTTGCGGTGAGGATGTTTGAGGCTCGACGTGGCAACGTCATTTTGCTGAAGTCTCTTGCACCGGCCACTAGGTGCGTGTACCCGTTTAAGATAGGGTCAAGCAGGGTCGGTATCTCCTCTGGGTTGTGTTGACCATCCGCATCCAACAAAACGATGATATCAGCATTTCCTTTCTGTGCGTGTGCGATGCCAGTTCTTAGGGCTCCACCGCATCCAATATTATAGGGATGCTGAATAACTGGGACCGTTCCATCTAGGCTAGCAAGCGTTGCCGTTCTGTCAAGGCTTCCGTCGTCTACCACAATCACTTCTTCGATGATGCCAACGGCTCTCTCAACCACCCTCGCGACACTTCTTTCCTCGTTGAAAGCTGGAATGACGACAACCACTTTCCCTTTCATTTCCCAACCACCTTATACAGCAGAACCATGCCATCGCTACTTTTCCAGACAAGCTTGAAATGTTGGGGGATTGGAGGCAGAGGAATGTCTGTTTTAAAGGTGTTCGCATCTTTGTTCCAGATTAAAGAGGAAAGGAGAAACTGCCTTCCCTTCGGCTGTGGAGCAAACTCGTAGCCTAAAACCACATCCTCATAACCCGACACTTGAATTGGAATCACTGGCTTTCCAGTGTTTGGATCCAAGAGGAGTTTCGGCCTTGTTTCTTTGATGGCTGTGAAGTTGAAATATTGGTATGGGTCGTCGTTCACTCCAACTGCCTCAAGCAAAAGCTGGAACTCTTCGGGGTAAGTGAGCTCATATCTGACGAGGAGATAGTCTGCGTCGAACTCCTTCATCAGCTTCAGGGCTTCGTCTTCGTTTTTTGCTAGGAACACGCTCACGATTTTCCCGGTTCTTTCCTTAGTCCAGAGAGGCATGTGTTCTAGGTAGGCGTCCCAAGGTGTGCGTAGCCCGTGTCCCAACAGAAACGCGGCGTCACGGAGAGGACAGATCACCGTGGAGTTGCGGGGGACATCCTTCCCTATCTTACCCCTTAAAGAGGTGAGGCTAACCGTTTCATAGTATGGGATAAATTCGGAGGCTGTGCAATAGGCTGTGTAAGCGGCGCTCACCGTCAACAAGACGCAGAGGCATCCTGCAAAGAGTGCATGTCCACGCTGAGTTCTCAGTAAGATGGGGTTTCTCCATCCCTTCTCGAGGGTGCTTGTGAAGGTTAAGATGATTCCGAAGCCAAGCGTTGCGCCGATGATCCTCATTCCTAGGAAAAAGGTTCCGATCAAGCCCAAGCCCATAAACGTTAAAGCAAAGCTTTCGCATGGAAGGCTTTCCCTTTCAGCGATGGCATAGAGAAGCAGAAGCGGAAAAGCTATTATGGAGATGATGTAGAAAACGTGGTTTACCACCAGTTGTCCATAGAGAAGGGACAGCAAGTCGGGACGCCAAAATGTGAACGTGGACTTCAACATGAATCCAGGTGTGTTCTCCCAAATTCCAAATTGCATGTAAATGGGAAGGTAGTAGGACATGGCTATTGCGATGGCAATGGATAATGTGAGGAATGAAAGGAGATGCAGACGCTTCGAGGCTTTCTTTCCAACTATGCTCGCAACCCAAAACAAGGCTACAAGTGAGAAGTATAAGTAGATGGATGATTCCCAGATGAGACTAAGCACACCCAACAACACGCCTGGAAGAGCATACATCCACTTCTTTCCCGTTCGGGTGGCGTAGAGGAAAAGCCATAAGGCGAATGGCATGAGAACTTCAGCCAAGGCTTGAGGCCGTGCGGACCCAACGGTTGTGGGTGCAACCGTGATGGGTAAAACCGCATAGATGCTGGCTCCCATCAACCCAGCAAACCAGTTGTTTTCATACAGCTCTCTGCATAGTAGGAACCACCCTAAAACGCCTAGCACCGCTATAAAGGCTCCGGAATAAAACATCACATCAAAGGGGTTAGAGTTAAACAGTCTGCAAATGCCGTAGATCAGATAGTGATATAATGGCGGGTGAACCATTGGCCTTCCCGATGGGACCCAAGCCTGATAATCAATGGAGGGACGATAGCCAAGCTTAACCATTTGATTGAGAACGTGCAAATGCCAATATTCATCGTCTCCTTGGAACACTGTTAGAGCTTGGGCTTGGGTGGAACTGAAGCGAACCATGAAGACTCCCAAAACAACGAGGCCTAAAAGGAAGAGTTTGAAGGCTCGTGTGTAAAAGAAGCTGAACTCTTTTCTGAACTGTTGATCTTCCTCTGCTGCCCATCTCATAGGCTTAGACACAGGCTTGTGAGGAGCGGATGGTTTTCGCTTCTCTTTCCCATGTTTCCTTTGCCAACGCCTAGAACCTTTTCCCATTTACGTCACCTTGCCGCTTCTCTCTTTTCTTCGTCGAATGATGAAGCGTGAGCGTCGGCTTTTCGTTGAAGCGGTTAGCTCCGGCATATCTGACGAGTCCTCGATGGAAACGGTCACGTTCTCGAGCTTAGACAGGTCCCCGGGATCCGGAACGAAGCGAATAATCCAAGGCGCCTTCACCCGGGCCCCGAGCAAAAACTTGATGGCCACAGCCACATGCTTCTCCATGCTCGGAGGATACATCTTCCTTAGATACTCGAAGCACTTCACGATCTGAGAGGGTTCTTTCTTGCCTCGCTTCTCCTTCCACGCGAAAACGGTCCAGCGCTTGGCTGAGACGGCTTTCACCTCAAAGCTTAGAGCGGGACCACCCGGATTATGAAAAGCTATCACATCCGGCAAGCTAATTTGCCCCGGGGCTGAGGTGGGAATCCTTATAGCGGAATAACCGAGCTTTTCTAAGCGTCTCACGAGGTCCCTTTCAGCCGCGTAGCCCTTCTGCCTCCATAGGTGAGCGAGGCATCTTTGACAAACCGGCCCCTTGAATCGCCCCCTCTTAAGCTTCCACTTCATTTGTGGAGGAATAACTCTGTGACATCGAACGCAAACCCTTTGCCTTTCAGGTTGAGAACTCATTTCTAGCCGACTCCGAAAAACTTTAAGATCGCTCGCCACGCCTCTTGAAGCAAGCGGATTATGGCATCGAGAATCACTGTTAAATCCATCTATTCACCTTCCCTCGATATGAAGCCGTAGACGGTTGAGACTCCTCCTAGTCCTGTGATGACGAAGGCGAGTGGTCTAAGCCAATGAAGGGGATTCGGAAAGCCAATCCACGGATACCATATCCAGATGGTGGGTTCTGTGATAAGGTAGCCGAAGACCCCCACTATTATGATCAGAAAACCGAGGATTACGAAGACTATTCTCATGTTTATTCCTCTTAAGCCATCTCCATCAAATCCAGCTGTTCACTTAATCATTCGTTGAACGTGTTCTGGAAACGGGTACCATGCCATGATCCAGCTGATAAGTTCATCTTTATCCATTCTACGATACTCATAGAGCCGTTCTTCGTCCTCTGGTTCCTCCAACTCATAAAGGATTTTGGCAAGCTTACCCTCGGACATCTTTTGCAACTTGAGATCAGTCTGCTCTTTTTCGTCCAGTGGTTTTTCTTCCATTGGTCTTCTCATTTTTCTTGGTCTTCCCATGCTCGATTTCACCTCCCTTCATTTTGATGTGGAAGAGATGGGCTGGTTAACGGAAGGCTTTGCCTTCCCTCTAGGGGCGACTCGGAGATACCTCATCGCTTTCCCCATTCGTTAATCCTCCCTTCCCAAGCCAAAGGCTACAGCTATGGCGATGATTCCGGCGATAACGTCGTCGAACTCCAAGCCCGGGAGAAAGTCAACGGGCGAAATCAAGTAGGCTATCAAGATGATTAAGATGATGGCTAATCCAACTTTCTTAGCTTCCATCTTCCACCATCCGTTTCATGTCATGCCAGTTCAAGCCGAACTCTTTTAGCTAGGTTCTTTCAGCAGCCTCCACATTATTATGACAACCACGATCACAGCCACTATGGCAAAAATCACCCACCAGTATTGTTGCCACCATTGCTGGAGTTCGATGACTGTTTTGTTTTCTCCCAACTGCACAGAGACGGTTTGCTCAGCTGATGCATAGATGAGTGTTCCTGCTGTGGAGATTTTAACAGATCCAACATATGTTTTTAAGTCGAAAGTGGCTATTCCATCAGGCCCAGTTATCTCTGTTTGTTTAGATAGGCCTTCTGCTTCAACAGAAACAACGATGCTGGAAACAGCTTGCTTAGTTATATGGTCTATGACGGAGACTTTCAACACTGTTTTGGTTCCTGTGGGCTCGTATTTGCCTTCAACCGTTTCCGTTTCTCCCTTTTCTAGTTGAACCGTCTGCGATTTTGGAGTTATGAATCCAGTAACATCACCAAAGGAAACGGTGTATGTGCTGGTAGGCAAAGACTCTCTGTATTGATTTCCATAGTTTCGTGTTTTCTGAACCCCATTTACAAAGATAGCTCCAGAGTTTGGCGGACTCTCCCCTGTCGTGTAGACAACTAACGTGGCCTCTCCAACTATAAGCGTGGCTTCAGCAGAGGCAGTAGCGTCAAGATTCCCTAGGCTATCCGTGACTTTGAAGGTGATTTTGATGCCGGTTTCTTTGCTAACACCGAGATTCATGACTTCAAACCTGAAGGTATAAGTTTGGTCTTTCCCCAGTGTGATGGTATCCGTCTTTGGGGTTACTGAAACTTGCGTGCCTGAAGGAGATACCTCTGTCCATATGGTCCCGGTTGCGGTTATGTCAGCGATTTGCTTAACGGTCACGTAGACAAGTTGCTTATCGCTGATCTTTGGTTTGGTCTCTCCCGACTCCCATTTCACATCGGTGATTCTAAATTCTCCCACGAAAGGCTGATAAACAACTGAGTCGGCTAGTTCCGTGGAAATCTGTAGGGTGATAAGGCTGGAAACTGATGCTCTCGGTAAGTACACTCTCAGCTTGTTGTCAGATGTTATCTCGTATCCTTGCTTCCAAATGTCGAGCTGGCTTTTCGGAATTAAGGAGAATCCCTTAGTTAAAAGATAGTTGCTGAGGCTTTGACCCCTCGGGGTTGAGTAGGGATCGTCGGTGAAGGTATTTGGTGTTCTTGGAGTGATAAGTGTAGTGGAAAGGTCCCACCCAGGGTATTCGACCCAAATAAAAGGGGGTCGAGCCTCTATCTCGGTGTCCATTGTAATTCTATACGGTCCAAACCAATAGTAGGAGTAAGACTCTGACCTAGCATCCATCGTTATCGTTCTTTTTAAGTCGTCACTAAATCTAAAGACGTAATCCTTATTCCCTAACATCAAGATATTATCTAACGCAATCTCATAGCCTGTTCCAAGCTTACCCAAATTCGTTATCAACAGTTTTTCCTTGCTATCGTAAGGGTTGACAACTTGGATGGTTTCTACTCCACCGATAGTGTTGACAGAAACAGTTTTGGTAAACTGGTTTTGTCCACTTGTCTTTTTTATCGTAACCGTGAATGGAGTGTACAAGTTCCAGTAGAGTTCAGAGAACTCCCATGTATCAACCACTAGAGGATTGACAATGTTCTTGCCACTTCGAATCCAGTATCGGTCAAGAAATTCCCATTCAGAGGCTTTCGGTGTCACCTTAATCGGCGTTCTCTTTAAAGCTCTTTCATAGTAGGGCTGTCCCGGAGTTAATGTAACTTCGATGACTGCTGTAGGCACAATGGTTTTGTCGCCTATCTTGTTGTCGCCCGTTTGCGACTGAGCTTTATCAAACTTGTAAAAGCTATACGATTCCTCAGCGTTGACGATGCCGGTGATCACCCAGAATGTGCCGGTCCATTCGCCGGTTTTGGGATCCACGGAACCCGTTTTCGGATAGATTTCAACCTTAGAAACGGATATGATAGCTAACGGAGCTCCCAAGTATTGGTAAGCGAAGAAGCCGACTACGATAAGAGCTATGAGAGCTATGGTTGCCGCTACTTTTTCATCCATGCCACATCACCTGGCTTAGAAAATCAGCTAACAACATCGCTTCGTTCGGCGCTGTCTTCCTCATTTTCTTCCTCCTCTTGTTTTATTTTGGAAGAGAGATGGGTTGGTTACGTGAGGAGGCAAGCTTCCCCTTTTGGGGTTAGTGTCGCGTCGCTAGGTTTAGGCGTCGTCTAGGAGAACTGTGTCGCTTAGGCTGGTGATGGTTCCGTCTGGACCGATCAGGTCAACGTAGAGGGTAGCTTCAACAGCGTAGTCTCCAGAGGAGAAGTAGGTTTCGATTCCGACCGTGATCGCACAGTAGCTGGTGGCCTCGCAGTGAGCAATGCCCAGGTCTTTGCTGGATCTTAACACTTCAAGGCCGTACACAACTTCACGATAGCTTTTAGCGAAGTCGTCGTGACGAATGTCAGCGGTCCACTTCTTGGCTCCACTCTCATACACGATGTCTCCGCCAGAGCATGAGCCGTGTCCAAAACCAATCCCTATGCTGGTGACCTTCGCCTTGTCCTCTTCGGTGCGGTTCTGTGTCACATAGACTCTGGCGATCCTGAAACCCTTCTTATCAGTCATGGTGGTGATCTGCCATTCGATGGTGCCCTGCTTGGTTCCCGTGCCCATCGCCTTGTTTGCAGGCGAGTTGACAGCGACGGTTCCTATGTCGCTCGCGTAGAGTTGAAAACTGAACTTGTAAGGAACCTCAAGATCACTCTGGGTCTGGCTGATATCTGCGAAATCAAGTTTCACGAGCAGATCCAAATAGCCGTCACGGTTAACGTCTACGTCTCGGCGTTCAGCAACGAGACGGCTATTAGCCTTCTTGGTCTCGTCGATGTGAACAAAGTGGCCTGACCCGGCGTAGACTCGCATGGCTAGGATGCCCTTGTCTTCAGGCATGACGGTAAACTTGGTTCCAGACGAGGCGATGCTGATTCCGCCGACAAGGTCTGACTGGGTGAGGGCGTTGAAGTCCTTACCGTTCGTGTGATAGACAACGTACGCTGGGCTTGTCGTTGACGCTGCTGACTGATCGAAGAGGCTGACCTCTGAGAAGCTGAAGTTCAACGTGCGCTCATAGAAGGTTGGTCCTATCTCCGCTTCCTCTGCCGGTATCTTGAAGAGCCTCTGCCATTCACCGTAGATGTAAAGCGATCCAGCGATGAAGAAGATGAGCACTAGAACTGCTGCTACAGCTTTACTTACCCCTAAATTACGCCTAGTTGCATGCATCCTTTTCTAACCTCCTTTCAATATATTGGAAGAAAGATGGGTGGGTTTGAGGGCGATTGGGGGATCTCCCAGTCGCTTTCCTCACAATAAGCGCATAAACAAGTGAGACAGTGATCTGAATGAGGTGGGCTGTGCAAAGTACAGCGGCTACGCTGAAGGGAGATAAGCTGCTGAAAAAGAAGTTAGAGTTGACGGCTAGGCCAGTTCTCATTCAGTTTCTATGTCTCACGCCCCTTGCATCTAGGGGTCTTGAGCACCGAATAATGATAAACTGTTCTAACGTAAAAAACTTGCTATTCAAACAAGGCGCCTCAAAGAGAAAAGGGGGAAATTGTGGTCGGCGACGTATTTCAGTGCCTCTCAAAGGGTTGTGTCTACCATCTCGTGGAGGAATCGCCGGAGATCTATAAAGGTCAGGTCTGGATGCTTGCTGTGTATTGAGACGGCGATTTCGTCTAGCGATGCCCTAACGACCTCACGCTCTTCCTCACTGACCCGCTTCACCTTTTCCACATGACCAACCTCCTTAGCCACATTCCTCATGTTTCGTCGCCTCGTCCCTCTCTTGTTTCTCGTACCAAAGCCTTGTCCAGCTTTCTTCCCGCTTTCTAACGGCCTCTAAAACGAAATCTTCCAGGTCATTGTACAGGCGGAACCACGGCATTTCGCGAATTTCGTCAGCCATGACTTTCGGAATCTTAACAGTCTCACCCATTTTCGACACCTTAACTTTGCTTAAGACTTAGGATCTTGCGGCAGAATTTGATGTGGCAGATTTCATTGTTGAAAATCCCATCCGCAGTGGTCCCCATTTCCTCAATTTCTTTTATCGCCTTCTCCAAGACCTCTTTGGGATCGCCCTCTTTCGTGAGCAACGCCTTCACCCTTACGAGGCATCCAACGACGCCTTCAAGAAACGCTTGCTCCTTGAGTTCCTCTAACTCCTCAACATCAAGTTCTATGCTCATGTTTCGCCCACCTCAATAGTATTTCTTTAACCCATACTTCTCAATGAGAGCATCAGGATCGTCAACGTTGGGGTCGTGGCATGCGATGCAGTCTATGTCCGCCGCTACCCAGCCCGGGGTTTCTCTCTCAAAATATTGTTGCACAGTTTCACCTTCTTCCAAGACATATTCCTTCAAAGCTGCAATGACGTTCTTTGGGACCTTCACCTTCACTTCCACAAACTCTTCCTCACTCATCTTTCAACCATCCCTCCCATTCAAGACGGTATTTCGCCTTCAAAGTTTCTAGGTCCCAAAATGGAGTTTCGTCCGGCATCGTATCAACGTCTGCCAAGAGCGATTTGATTACGCAGTCCCGTAGATATTCTGCAACGTTCAAGCCGCTTAACTTTGCCACGTCTCTGAGAAAGTCCGCGACGTTCTTGGGAACCTTTATCGTCATTTCCACAAACTCTTGTTCGCTCACCTTCACCACCTCCATGTTTTGCGGGTAATAATCTGTCACTAGAACTACTTAAGTTTTACGGTTAATGAATAAATCCGTAAAATTAATAAATACGTAATTATTAAATATCAGTTCAGCTAATAGATATCCGATGTGATCGTCATGGGGAAGCTAACCGTTATCATACCCGATGACTTGGAAACACGGTTCCGCGTAGAGATCGCCAAGCGCCTAGGTGGACGCAGAGGAAGCCTCCGCACAGCCGTCATGGAAGCCATCGAAATGTGGATAGAAAAGGCAAGCTAAAGCCGATGTACGACACCCAGACACTTGAGATTGGAGGAGTAGTGATGGATATAGAAGAGGCCAGAAAGAGGGTTCTAAGCGTTGACACATTCCTAAGTTCTAAGGTTGCGGTGGCTACTCTCCGAACCCTAATTCAGCGGGACATGCCTCTCCCCTTGTCCAGGATCGCTAAAGAGACTGGTTCCAACTACGTGACCGTATGCAAGCACATGAAGCTCTTGAAAGACGCAGATCTCGTTACCACCGTTGACTATGGAAAGAGAGAGCTATACCGAGCGAACACCACCAACGGAACGAATCTCCGTGTTTAAGGCCTTCATCAAAGCTTGGGACAACCCCCGCGTGCAAACAAGCGAAAAAAGACCCGGTGAGAGATGAACAATGGGCGTAGTTCCACCTCAATCTGAAGAAATGAGATAACATGTCAATGAAAAGAAGATTTACAGCTCTCTTCTCAGGCTTGTTGCGCTCTCCAGCGTTGGTGGGGTTTGGCTGTCTGGCCTCTATGGCTGTGAGCTATCTGTTCCGTTTCTTCTATTGGCCTCTGTTCTACGCATTAGGAACGTATCCCGGGGACATCTGGTACATACACATGAACTATGGAGGTTTTCTGCAAGAGCATCTCTTTTTCCGCGTGGAGTACCCCATAGGCATTTTTATACTCATCAAGCTCGCCACGGGGCTAACCCTCCTTTTCTCCAAAAACTTGCGGTATGAAACCTTCCTAGCCACGAATGCTGTCATTCTGGGCGCCTTCGGCTTAGGGACGGCGTTCTTGTTGTGGAGGATACATCACCTCATGATAACATGGTCAGCAGAGAGCGAGTGGAGAATCTGGGTTTTCTGGGTGTTAGCGCCTTCCTTCATCTTCTATTCCCTCCTCAACTTCGATTTGCCCGCCGTCTTCCTCTGCTTGCTGGCGGTCTATTTCCACCTTAAGTGGAAGGAAGACCTGAGCGCCGTCTCTCTGGGATTAGGAACCGCCGTCAAGTTCTTTCCGATCCTTCTTCTTCCCCTCTTCCTCTTCGACAAAAAGATACAAGACTCGGTGCGATATTGTGTGGTTGCCGGTGTCTCGTGGCTGCTCGTCAATCTTCCCTTCATGCTGTTCGACTTTGAGGCGTGGCTCTTCCCCTATGTGTGGCAAGTAACGAGGGAACCAACTAAAGATGGTATGCCCTACCTTCTCTATCATGTTCTGGGAGACACAGCAGCCTCCCTCTTCTTCCCCCTCCTCTACGCCTTAACCCTTCTATACGTGAGGAGACATCGCACAGAGGGAGGCACGAGGATGACGATGGTAGATTTTTCCGTTCCTCTCCTCCTCTCTTTTCTCCTCGCGAACCGCATCTTCTCACCACAGTACATCCTCTGGGTACTTCCCTTCTTTGTCTTCGCTTCCCCTATCTCTTTTGTCTCCTTCTACCTGTTCGAGGTCCCCAATGTGGCACACACCCTCTTCCTGTTCAAGTATATGGCTGACTATCCCTTACTCTCCCTCACTTTACGAGCCATCCGATATCTCGCCCTTTTTTCCATCTACCTCCGAACCTGCTCTCAAACTGGGAAAGGTGTGGGGCGTGCGCCTTACCATTAAACAACGTGGATCGTCTTCAGCGATGGGCAATAGAGACCCGCGGATTCGTGCTGGACGTAAACATCTACTTTAGTTTGTTTCCGCATTTTGGACATTTTCCACGCAGCTCGTCTCTTTCGCTCCAAGGCCTTCAGAACTTTAGGCCAACACTCCGAGCAAAACTTGCATTTCTTCGTGTCGGTCATTTGTATATTATTAGAGAAGAACATGATGCACGCGGGATCGTGGCAATGCCCAAGCCCCAGCGTGTGCCCAATTTCATGAACCGCCTCCTTTGTGGACCGCTCCACGAAAAGCTCCTTGTTTGCTGGTTGTCCATAAAACTCGGGTTTAAGCCTGCATAGCGATATGATGGCAGCTCTTCCCGGGCATTGAGCCTCTCCAAAAACAAAGTTTAAACGTGGCACATAAAGATCCATGTTGGTTATTCCCAAAACACGGTCCGTCCCGGATTCTTTTACATAATCGTAAATCTTCGCCAAAAGATGGCTAGAATGGTGTTGGCGTCGAAGCGCGTTATACGTATCTTCGGGAATCGGCATGACGCCCTCAAGGATCACGCAAGCGGTTTCAGGAAAGACGTTACATAAACCGCCTTGAACCTTCCCCAAAACCTCCATATCTAGGGGTCCAATGCGCAGGATCGCTATCTTCATTCCCTTCCCTCAAAGGGTGTAAACGTCTCCAGCCTTGGGAGCTATAGCCTCGAGCCCCGTTTCTTCTCTTATCCATCTTGCGAACCTTTCACAGTTTCCCTCAGCGCCATGCACCACGTACACCGTTGGATTTCCTCCCACCCTCTTCACCGCGTCTTGAAGCTGACTAGCACCACAATGAGACGAAAAATCGAAGTGCCCCACCTGGGCCTTTATCTTACGCATCTTACCATCAATAACGCATCTCCCCTTCTCCAGCAGTTCTCGACCCGGCGTCCCGGGAACCTGATAACTCACCAGAAAAACAGCATTATGCGATTTTTTCCCCAGTCTTTGTATGTAATAGGCAGCTGGCCCACCCTTCAACATTCCCGCCGGAGATATAACCACCCCCGGCTTCTTGACCGCCGCGTTTCGATCCTTCCAACCCTCAACCCAAGTTGCGGCGTGAATCGCGTCCATGAACAAGCGAGGGTCCCGCAGGTAAGTTCTATGGTTCATTAGTATACGGTTAACCTCTCGGGCCATTCCATCCATGGTGACAGAGTGCTCAAAATGATGGGCTGCGAGCACGCAGGCGATTTCCTGCGAGCGGCCCACACTAAAGGCGGGGATTAGGACCGTTCCTCCGTTCTCCACCACCTCATTGGCGCGCTCCACGAATTCCTTTTCTAGAGCATCCCTACTGGGGTGATCCTCATCAGCGTAGGTGCTCTCGATGATTAGTGCATCGAGCTCTCCGTATTCCCTATCCGCGCCACGAAGAAGGCGTGTATCTATCGTGTTATAGTCGCCGGTGTAGAGTACCCTCTTTTCATCTGCCTCCACTAAAATCTGGGCGCTCCCTGGTATGTGACCAGCGTCTAGAAGCTGAAAGGAAACGTCCCCTATGGTTTGTTTTTCCCTATAGTTAAGATGAACGCAGCTTCGCATCATAGACCGCATTTCAATGTATTCAAAGGGAAGGTAGTAACCTGACAAGTGGATGAGGTCTGAAATCAGCAGCTGGGTTAGGTCGAAGGATGGCCGTGTTCCATACACGGTTTTCTTCTCTTGAATATGGAAAATTGGAACGGTGCCCGTGTGATCAAGATGACTGTGCGTCAGAATCACGGCATCCACCTCCTTAGGCGGAACGTGCATGGGAAAACCAGGTTCGTGATCGACCATGACACCATAATCCATCAGCAGCAGAGTCTCCTCCGTTTTGAGAGCTATCGCAGACCTACCAATCTCCCTAGTGCCTCCAAGGAATCTTATTTTTAACGGGACTGTCTTCACCATCCGTCTTTATTGAGCAACTGATGTACACCTTAAGTAGTTTAGGACCCTTTTAACCTTTAAATTGTAGTCTTGCTGACGCCGCCTTCACTTTCACTAACCCACTCTTTATTGCGTTGAGAACGTCGTCAACATCTAGCTCCTTGTCCACTTCCGTGTATGCCGTCCACATTTGCTGCGGTCGGTGAGCGTCGCTTCCCGCCACGCTTGGGAGGCTTCTTTCCCTCGCCAGTTCCTCCGCCATTTTGTTTTCTTGGCGTGTGGATCTGGGGTTCAAAACCTCTATCGCGTCTGCTGACATGTTCCTTGCTAGGTCGCCTATGCCGACGTTTCGGTATGGGTGTGGTATGACGATGGTTCCTGCCCTCTCTTTAGCGAAGTCAACAACGTCCTCGACGGTCAGTGGGTAGGTGGGTTTTTCTTGGACGCCCAGAACGGTAATGTGACCCTGCGTTGTGCTCACTTCTATCCCGGGAATGATGAGGATGTCCTTGTATGCTGCGGCTAGTTTTTGTGCGTGGTAGTACCCTTCGAGGGTGTCGTGGTCGGTGATGGCGACCCCCTTCATGAATGGATGAGCATACAGCTGATCCACGATAAGCTTGGGGCTGATTATCGCGTCTCCAGAGTACTTGGTGTGCATATGTAAGTCTATTCGTATCATCGTGTTCTCTCATGCTGACGGCTTCGAAACTTACATTCTTCTGTGCGAGGGTTTACTTATAAAGGGTGAGTTTGGGACAACAGGTTGGAATGCGAAAATCTAAGTTCTTGGCAGCGATGGCTAAGCCAGGTTCAAAAGTTGAAGACTAGATGCGAGGAAACTCAATATCGCTTCCCGTAGGGGGTTCCGGTTTTTGATGGAACGTAAAGTTTTTAACACAATTTGGCAAATTGTGTTATGGTGGAACCCGTGGACTCTGAGGTTAAACATCTCACTGGAAGGGTGCTTCAGAGACAAATTGAGGTTTTGGAACGGATATCAAGGGAGGAGAAGATTGATCGGTCAGCGGCTTTGAGGAAAGTGTTGGATATCGGGCTTCAAGAGTATATGAAAAGGAGGGCCGTCGACGATTATAGAAAAGGGAGGATATCCATTGGAAAGGCGGCTGAGGACTCCAACGTATCCATTGCGGAGTTCTATAAAATACTAATCGATGAGGGTGTTCCAGTTCAAGTGAACACCGATACTATCAAAGAGGCATTGAAGGAAGACTTCGGCGAAGAGGGTTGAAAGCGGTCGCAAACGCCTCTAGCCTCATCCACCCCGCGAAAGTCCCCAGGTTCTGGTCTTTACTGAGGGAAACTTTTGAAAAAATCTACATTCCAGAAGCGGTTTACACGGAGATTCTAAAGGGAAGAGAGATTCAAAGCCCAGAGGTTCCAGTGATCGAAGGGGGGATTTCTGACGGGTGGATCAAGGTGACAACCGTGAAGTTTGAACCCAGACTTCCTGGCAATCTTGGAAGAGGAGAAAAGGAGGCAATAGCCCTAATGGAGCAACTAAAAGCGGACTGGCTATTGTTAGATGATAAAGTTGCTTTAACAACCGCGAGGCTTAGGGACTACGGGTCAGATCCACTGCCTACCTGCTCATATACTGGAGAAGGAAAGGCAAAATAAGCCCAGCTCAAGCAATCAAACTACTAGATGACCTAGTCAAATCTGGCTATTATCTGAGTTCGAAGGATTACATCAGCATCAAAGAACTCATAACCTCACCGTAAAGAAGGAAATCAAAGATTCACCCGTATCATCGCATTCTCTATTCCAATGCTTTTTGTATCGCTGTTACAAGACTATTCAACGCGCTTTCATTCCATGGCTTTTTGACTCGCAATACTGTGAGTGGTATTCCCTTTTTCCTACAAGCTCTTCTACAAGCAGTTGCTATTTTTCCCTTCCACGTTTCCATGTCTTGAAGCAGGATTACTTGTCTGTAATTCGTTAATGCGATGTGGCTTGCGACTTGCCTTGCGGTATAGTTTATTGTTTCAGCGTCAAGGGGAGTTGCGATTTCGTGTTGAGAGAGAGGGTAAACTTCGTCCAGTTCCGTCGGTACCACTCCGAAGGGCGCCGCATACGTGCACACGTGAATTTCATGGGCCTTATCGCCTAGGTTTTGTTGAACTTCCTTCAAGACTCGTCTGTGTTCCTCGGATT
>Ga0315314_1000456_pt1 | contig 45306 bp, 44 predicted proteins | sample TDP9_MG_FD_203631 | JGI IMG/M metagenome (GOLD analysis project Ga0315314, IMG submission 203631) | Freshwater sediment microbial communities from Lake Towuti, South Sulawesi, Indonesia - TDP9 | ecosystem: Environmental > Aquatic > Freshwater > Lake > Sediment | place: Indonesia: South Sulawesi... | reverse complement strand
TAATCGGGGGTCAGGTACTCCTCCGCGCGTCGTGCGGTTGTTGCCCATTTTACCTTCGGGACGCAAAGAGACATAGATTCACGCTGATTTTCGAGAAGAGCCCATTCTTAGGTCATCTTTACCACGACAATGGGAACCCAAAATCCACGTGCCCTTTGCTATTGAGGTGAGAATGCCAATGGATAGTTCCTGATACCCAGGCCGCGCCGCACAAGGTAACCCCACCATACGCAACGTTGGAGTGCAAACGCCAAGATCTTAAGGTCCCGTTTGAGCTCGTGACGTTAGTTTAGTAGTGTCTGCGGCAAACCGCAACCGTAGAGGCGATTCACTGCGGCGCGTTTAGATAATGTAGTCCCACGTATGCCGGTGCGCAGTGCAAATCAATTGCACTTTCTCAAGTCGCATTGCCTCCGGGCTGTCCTACGATAGCTTGAGCAGACCTCCGGCTAATCCAGATGCGTTGCCGCAGTGCATGAGGCATAGAGCCACTGACTACGAATCATTGAGTGCAGGCGAAAGCCTCCTCTAGGTTCAAGAGGAGGCTTTTTCGTGCAAATTGAGACATTGATTGAAGGTTTCAGACTATACAACTCCTGCAAAGGTCTGAGCCCTAAAACGATCACCTGGTACGATGCTTTCCTCCGTCACCTCGCTATCTTCCTTCGCAAGCATCACCATCCCACCGAAATCTCCCAACTCAGTATCAGCCACCTCAGGGCATGGCTCCACCACGGTCAAGAGCGGGGCCTCTCCCCATACACGGTCCAAGGTCAAGCCCGTACTTTGAAGACCTTCTTCAGATTCGCTCAAGAGGAGGGCTACCTGGAGACCAACATTGCGAGCAGACTGAAGGTCCCTCGCGGCCCAAAGAAGATCATCCAAACCTTTTCTGAAGAACAGTTGCAGCAACTGCTGGCAGCAGCCAGGTCGACCCGAGACAAGGCTACATTGGGGCTCCTCATCGACACCGGGATCAGGGTCACAGAACTTGCCTACTTGCGGATTCAGGATGTGGACCTCGACCGGGGGAGGATAAAGGTCAATGGTAAGGGGGCCAAAGAGAGGTTCGTCTTCTTCGGGAATAGGTGCCGACGTTTGCTCTGGCGCTACATCAACACGGAGAGACCTGATGTCTCGTCGGACAGGCTCTTCATCAACAGCCATGGCCAACCCCTGAAGAGTAGGGGAATCCTGGAGATGATGCGCAGATGTGGAAAGCGTGCAGGGATCACAGGAGTCCGCTGTTCCCCTCACACTCTCCGACATACCTTCGCCAAGCGCTTCCTCTTGAACGGCGGCGATGTCTTCACCCTACAACAGATCCTGGGCCACTCTAGTCTGGAGATGGTGAGAAGATACCTTGCCCTCTGCTCACAAGAGGTCGGAAGGCTCTATCGCCCTCACAGCCCACTTGACCGCCTGGGAAAAGCTATCCAGTGATGCCGACAGGGGGAGGTGCTCGGCGCTATTCTGCGAAACCGACGAGTCAGAGGCCGCGCGTTCGACGGGGCTCGATTCCTCTTCAAACATCCCCATCCTGACACGAAGATCCATCCCTGAGAGCACCAAACCATCGCTCAGCTGAGGAAGGCTGGACTCTTCAGAGGATAGGCAATCGGTTCGGCGTAAACCGTCAACCTATTCATCAGATCCTGAAGAAGACGGATAAGGCTCAAGCTGCGTTTTGTCACTTCCTTGCACAAGCTTTCCACCGGTTGAACCAATCGTTTGACCCTTGGCGCGGCGCAAGGGGCTTTGCGTTCCCTTTGCACTGGAACAACCTAGTCCCGCCTGGGCTCGCGCTGTTGTTCCTCTTGGGGAGAACCGATTCATCCCTAGCCGGGAATTCATCGAAAAGATCGTTGAGTCGATCATATCGCTGCAAGAGGAGACGTAGTCAGAAGAAGTGTGTCGTCGAACCTGATAGAAATCCGCTGGGGTTAATCCCAGCGGATTCATAGTCACTAGCACGAGTCTGGCGAGCTAGACACGATATCCGCCGCGCTTAGCCTCAAGAACCACTATGTGCCGTACTTCGTTGCCTCCTTGCGATCGACTCTGGCGGAAGAATCCGCAGGACTTTGTCACCTCAAGAATTGCCCGGAAGCCCGTAGGACTGCTGGGCCGCGCTCCCCACAGTCTTTGACAGTGATAGCGGTGTCCCTTTCGCTATGGTCAAAGCGACCTTGCTTACACCCGTACCCTTTCTCCTCATGCAACTTCTTCGTTACCTTCGCGTGCTCTGTCAAGCCGGTGGTGGCCTTCCTGGGTGCTAGGTGGCTCAAGGTAATCCCCGCGAAGATAACCACAGCTCCGACCCCCTGGACGGTGGTAAACCTTTCCCCACGGGTCAAGACAGCCATTCCTACTGCCACCACGGGGATCAGGTAGGAATAGGCGACAGTGCGGGTAGGGCCTAGTTCGGCGCCCCCGTTGTACCAGAGTGCTAGTCCTACGGTGTGGGATATGAGGGCACCGTATCCTAGTCCCAGCCAAGCAGCCGTGGACATCTCTTTCCACGGCTGTCTCGCGATGGGCACGGCACCCACAGGGAGCAAGGTTGTGAAGCCTAGGCCGTTGATTATGGCCGTCATCTGCAATACCGAATGCCGAGACAGGGGGCGCTTCGCTAAGACCAGGCTTAGACCAGTCGATGCTGTTGCCGCAAGGATCAACACGTCTCCTCCTAGGCTCTCCATACCCTAGGAAAACTCTTCCTGGCTCCCTCCGATAACCATGAAGACCCCTGTGAAGGAGAGCAGGGCACCCGCCACCTGGGACAAGGTGATCTTCGCCTCAGGAGAAGCGAGGTGACTATCAGAGTGAAGATGGGTGACGTAGCGATGAGAACAGAAGAGTTGGAAGCGGTCGTGTGGCCGAGGCCCAAGAGGAAGAAGAGCTGGTATACGGTGCTACTGTGATGGCCACCAAGATCACCTGTACCCAGTCCTCTTTCCTCACAGATAGCCTTTTCTCCCGCAGCCAAACAAGGCCCCTAGGGCGGCTGCTCCCAACAGCTGTCGTGCTGTGGCGAAAGGCACGGGTTCGAGCTCCTGCAGAGTGTGTCTTATGACAGTGAAGGGCCCGCCGAAGATGGTGATTCCGACAACCACAAGAAAGTCGGCCTTGTTTAGCTCGATCCGCATTCTCTGTCCTGTCAAAGCCATACGTCTCGCCTTGGGCACAACGGCCGGGCCTTCGCCCCACGTTCACGATCGGACCCGGCACCCCCGTTTGGCTGAGAACGAATGCCTCGGTGACCGCATACTCTGGTTCGGATGACTACCCATTTGCCAGGCACGCCTAGAGGCTGTTTCCGTGCGCCCCCTGCTGGTAGGCCTCCAGGACTCATTCCCTTCGCTGTCTCAGTCGTATGCTCGATGTTGAACTGAGGCGAACGATCTCTACGAGTTCAACGTAGCGTTGTAGCCAACTGAGGTAGCTGCTTGCCACTGGAATCTTGTGCAACGCTCGTCCATGCTCCGTCCGTTTGGCATCGCCACTTTGCTTCTCGATTCACCCCAGAGAAGCTTCGGCCTCACCAGTAAGCCTGCCAGGTTCTAGTGGACATGAAAATGCCTCCCATTTGGGGGGGAGCGGCTTCTAGTTCAGGGGACCGCGAGCTCTTGCATGACCTTCGCGAGCGGACCACCTTGGAGAAGCCTTCTCCACCGTCACTCCAAGGGGGCTTGTTACCGGATGGACTCATGGCAGCCAAGTCATTGGCTAGGGCGGCCACAGCGGTATTGTCAAGCAGAGGGGAAGCCTTCCCTTGAGCTTCGTCGGACACATAGCTCCTGTACTATTCGGAAGCCGTGGAAGGCCCTACTGAGGCTTATGGTAGCGCAAGAGACGTACTTGCGAAGAGCATATGGGCGTCCCCTGGCTAACAGGAGAGCTTGTGGCAGCGCAGGCTCTCTCCCCAGTAGGTACACACCGATGCTGTTGACTGCACCTAGATTTCATATTATCTTGGTTGCATGTTGCCCTGCTTCGTTGTACGCGTTTGAGGAGCACGATATCGTTTGGGAGGGTAAGATGCTCCTTGAGGATAGCATCGATTTGATCTCCCTGGAACTGGTGGCATGTCGGCCCTTTTCACCACCACCATAGTGCAGATGAAGGGAGTGATAGAGCCTTCAAAGCAGGCAGGACTTAGGGACGGGGTGAAGGTGATGGTGGGCGGAGCACCGGTAACGGAGAAGTACGCCCAGGATATCGGCGCCGATGGGTATGCTCCCAACGCTTCGGTTGCAGCGGAGAAGGCAATGGAACTGCTGGGCATCACCTGATTGAGTTACTGAGGATCTTCGAAGGAGGAAGACCGTTATGCCTAGAGAGGCTATCGTTGAAAGAACAATGCGGGCTGGGCGACTGAGAGTGGAGATATACACAGACCGTAGGAGCATGGGAGCGGCGGCGGCCTATGCTGTAGCACAACAGATGAGGAATCTCATGGCTAAGACGGCACGGGTGGTCATGGTCTTCGCTGCCGCCCCCTCTCAGAATGAGTTTCTCGCGACCTTAGCATCGTTCGAAGGGCTTGCCTGGGACAAAGTCATCGCTTTCCACATGGATGAATATGTTGGTCTGCCAGAGGAGGCACGTCAGAGCTTCAGAAGTTATCTGAGGCAACACCTCTTCGATCTGGTGTGCCCTAGTCAAGTCCATCTCATCGACGGCAACGCTCCGCAATTGGAGGGAGAATGCCAGAGGTATGCGAGGTTGCTGGAGGCCAATCCCGTAGATATCGTCTGTGCAGGCATCGGAGAGAATGGACACTTGGCGTTCAACGATCCAAGTGTAGCCGATTTCGAGGATCGCAAGAGAGTGAAAGTAGTAGAGTTGGATGAGCGGTGTCGATTGCAGCAGGTCCATGACGGATGCTTCACCGATCTTAGTGAGGTACCTGAGAGAGCAGTTACCCTAACTATTCCCGCCCTGATGGCCGCTAAATGGGTATACTGCGTAGTTCCCGGTCTTTCCAAGGCCGAGGCGGTCAGGGATACTATCAAAGCGCCTATCGACACCAGGTGCCCAGCAACCATCCTGCGGAGGCACCCGCGGGCTACTCTGTTCCTAGACGGAGATTCGGCTAGACTTCTCTAGGAATTGCATCACTTCTCTGGTGCTGGGAGTCTAGAGAGACCCTGGCCGCGGCCGAGCGATTCCTGGGCGACTTTGGGAGGGGTTCCCCACAGCCACTGGGATTGAAGAAGCATCTGGCCGAATGCCTGACCTTCTACCGGCTGCTGGAGTCCATTGGAGGGATATCCGCACTGCCAACACTTCCCGCAGGGCTCGGAGATGCCTCGGAATTGAAGTGAGAAAGCCTCTTTGGGAAAATGAAGAGGCCTACCCATGTGACCAAGTGTCAACAAGAACCAAAAGGACATCGGCTAGGCCAACGATTCTAGATAGGGTTGATGTTGTTGAAAGCTTGTGCTGAAGTAGCTAGGGTCTTGACAGGACAGCGGGAGAGTGGTAGAATAAATCTAAAAGTTTAGATTTCAGCCACTCACTTGGAAGTGAGGATGCATGGATCTGCCTCGATTCGACCGTCGGAACATGTCAGACGAGATCTACGAGGTGCTGAAAGACAAGATCATCCAGCAGGACTTCGCTCCCGGGGAGCGGCTTAACCTCGGTGAGATAGGGAAGCAGTTGAACGTCAGCAGAACGCCCCTCAAGGATGCCCTGAATAGGCTGTCGGTCGAGGGATTGGTAGATATCCAGCCGCGGAGGGGTACCTACGTTAGTGCTCCCACGAAAGAGGAAATAGCAGAGGCTTTCGATGTGCGGAATGTCTTGGAATTGTATGCTGCGGCCCTCGCCATACCTCAAATGAAGGAACAGCACTTGGAGAAGATGCGTGCCATGGTGAAAAGGATGCGAAGCCTGGTGAGTGGGGAAGATTGGACTAGTATTTACCAACAATACGCGAGCCTTGACCATGCTTTTCACCGTTTCCTTGTGGAGCTCTCGGGAAACGGACGATTATTGTGGGTATTCGATCACGTTAACGTCCACGTACCGGTTGCCCGTGTGCGGCATTTGCAGGCTGCGGGTGCGTTGAATCTAACCCAGCAGGAGCACGAACGGATAGAGGAGGAGGTGAATCTGACTCAGCGCGAGCACGAGCAGATAATGGCCGGATTGGAGGCCAGGGATGCTGAAGCCGTTGCAAGGGAGCTAAAGAGCCATCTGAAACGGGCGAAGAGCTCTCTCTTGGCCGATATGCAACGGATGTGGCACCCCAAGGATGTGAGAGGATGAGGCCGTGATAGACCCGATGGAGGTTTCCTAGTGAAAATCAGCTGTTGTTTTCTATACGCCATCTGCAAATATGGTTATCCTCCCACGCTCGAAGAGACCTTGAAGGTCATTGGTGAGATGGCGGATATGGGGTTCTCCTACGTCGAACTAGAAGGGGTACGGGAGAAGAACCTGCGAGAGGTATGGGAGAATCGGTTTGGGCTGAAGGAGCGGTGTGAGGAAGTTGGGGTAGAGGTGGTGAACTTCTGCCCCATCTTGCCTGATATCCACAGTCTGGACAAGGAGAAGCGGGAGAAGAGTTTAAGACTCTTCGATTTGGCGGTGGAGATCGCGAAATTCTTTGACTGTATCACTATACAGACGGATAGTTTCGTGCCCCCCATCAAGTTCATAGGCGAGGCTCCCTATCAGGAGATGATCAACTTTGGTCGGGCATATCGAGTGGAGATAGATCCGAAGTTCGACTGGGATGAGCTATGGGAGGTAGTGGTTGACAGCTATCGCTATTGTGCAGGGAGGGCAGACGAGGCGGGCTTGAAGTTCTGTTTGGAGCCTCGGGTGGGGGAGATAATCAGTAATACGGACGCCCTTTTGCGTTTGATGGACGCGGTGGCCCATGAAAACCTGGGGGCCGCTTTCGACACCGCCCATCAGCATGCCCAAAAAGAGATCCTGCCATTAAGCATAGAGAAGCTCAACGGTAAGATATTCTATCTCCACGTTGCGGACAACCATGGTTGTGTAAACGAACATTTAGGGGTGGGTCGGGGGACGATAGACTGGGAAGGTGTCTTTCTGGCTCTCAAGAAGCACAATTTCGATGGAGCGGCGGCGGTGGATGTAGGGCATGTACCTGATCTGGAGGCCCAATATGTCGAGTCGCGTCGTTACCTAGAACGTCTTGCGGAGCGACTAGAGATATGATACAAAGAAGGGGAAAGGAGGTGAGGCTTAAGGAGCCAAGAAGAAGGAAGGATCTACTGATAGTGTATGTATTCTCTGAAAGGAGATAGAAATGGAAGAGAGACCAAAGGTGTTTCGGATCTCTTCGCCAGGTTCTCCCACGCGGTTCAATCGCCGTGACTTCCTCAAAGTAGCAGGAGCCTCGGCTGCCGGGTTCTTGGCCGCCAGATGTGTCCCTGCAGCAACCCCTACTCCCACCGAGGTCCCACCGGCTCCAACAGCAACCCCGACCTCCGCTCCCGTTCCCACTCCCACGGAGGTCCCAGCGCCGGAGATAGGGGGTGTCCTCAATCTCATCACCTGGGAAGGCTGGGACAACGCTGAAGGGATGCAGCCCTTCTACGACGAGTACGGCGTGACCGTCAACTTCACTGCTATCGGCAGCAATGACGAGGTGCTGACCAAGTACAGAGCCGGTGGCCCAGGGACGTACGACGTCACGGGCATCAACAACCGTTACTACATACCTGCCGCCGAGGAGGGGATATTCATCCCCTTGGACCTGTCGAGGATTCCAAACTACGAGGACCTGTACCCTGCCTTCAAAGAGGTGCCTTTCGCTCGCTACAAAGGTGAGATCTACGGCATAACGGCTTTCTTCGGGTTCGACGTGATCAACTACAACGCTGATCTCACCGACCCTCCAGATACTTGGTTCTTCCACCGGGATGCCAAGTACGCTGGGAAGTGGGGGTTACTGGATAACCCCGCGGGCACCATGATGCTGTGGGGGACCATCCTCGGGCACGGCGCCGATTCCAGCCAGTACACCCACGACATCCTGGCGGAGATCGTAGAATTCGGCAAGGAGTGCGTCGCCTCTGCCAAGACCATTCTTAAGTCCTATGGCGAGATGCAGGATCTTCTCACCCGTGGTGATATCATCGTTGCCTACACCGGATGGGAAGCCGTAACCGTCTGGTCTAAGAAGGCAGGGACGAACCTGCAGCACTGCCTGCCCCCGGAGGCAGCCAAGTGTTGGGCCGACGGCTACGCCATCTTCAATGGCGCCCCCAACCCGGACACAGCCTATGCTTGGGTGAACTATGCCATCAGCGCAGAGGCGCTGGCTATCGCGGGGATGAACGCAGGCTCCTTGGTCTCCAACAGTAAGAGCGCAGCCTTGATGGACCCGGAGAATCCAGGGACCCTAGACCACACGGGGGTAGAAGAGGCGCTTAAGGCCGCTCAGTACAGCAAGTTCCCGCCGAAGGAGCCGGAAGATCCTTACATCAGTATGGATGAGCTCTTCGAAGGCTGGGAAGAGATCATGGCCGGATAGGGGGCGCGGTCGGTCCCCTGAACTGAGCTCTGTGCCCGGGCGTCCATTGGATGTCCGGGCACGTTCCCCATCCCTATTATGTTCCCAGAGGGGCGAGATGACGCGGCATATTGTAAACGCAAAGAATGTTACCAAGCACTTCGGCAAGGTTGTGGCTCTCGATGATGTAACCCTTGATGTCAAAGAGGGCGAGTTCGTAACACTTCTGGGCCCCAGCGGTTGTGGAAAGACCACATTTCTACGGATCTGCGCTGGACTTGAGCAGCCTACCGAGGGTCGCGTATTCATCGAGGGAGAGGATGTGACCGAGGTTCCGCCCCACAAGCGGCCAGTAAACATGGTCTTCCAGCGCTGGGCTCTTTTCCCCCACCGCAACGTCTTCGAGAACATCTCTTTTGGGCTTATGCTCAGGAAACGACCCCCCGAGGAGATAGAGCGGCGGGTGAAAGAGATGCTGGCCATGGTCAAGTTGGAGGGGTACGAGGAGCGCCGCATCAGTCAACTCAGCGGCGGGGAGGCGCAACGCGTGGCCCTGGTTCGGTCCCTCATCCTACACCCCAAGGTGCTCCTCCTAGACGAGCCCCTCGCCTCCCTGGATCTCAAGTTGCGCAAGGGTATGCAGATCGAATTGATCAACATCCACCGCAATTTGGGCACCACTTTCATCTACGTAACCCACGATCAAGAAGAGGCGTTAGTGATGTCGGACCGTATTGTGGTGATGAACGAAGGCCGGATTGTGCAGGATGGCACGCCCCGCGAGATATATCAGCATCCCACGACGGTCTTCGCCTCCAACTTCATCGGTGAGGCCAGCCTCTTCAAGGGTCAAGTGGCAGAGAGAGATAGTGAAAAGGTGGTTGTTGCCTGCGATGGCTTGAGGATCGTCTGTCCCGGTCGGGAGGATGTGAGTGTGGGTCAGAGGGTGTGGGTCTCCGTGCGGCCAGAGAAGATCCATATGGGGCCTGAGGGTGATGTCGGCAGGGAGAACAGCTTTCCCTCAGAGATTGTGAATGTCATCTTCTTGGGTTCCATGGTGCGTTACCAGATTGAGTTGCCTAGCGGGGAGCTGATAACTGTGCAGCAGGATCTGAGCGATGAACGCCCACTCCACCCCCTGGGTGCTAAAGTCGAGATCGGCTGGGCGAAGGAGAGCAGCCTCCTTCTCACCCGATAGGGGAAGGGGTTCCCTGGAGAGAGGGCAAAACGATGATTAGGGAATCCATTAGACGAAACCTCAACCCAATAGCCCAACTGGGGCCCTTGACCACTTTCATGATCATATTCTTTGGCTTCCCAATTCTCGTGTTCTTCATTTACAGTTTCTGGACAGTACAGGGATGGACTATAGTACGCCAATGGAGCCTGGGCAATTATTTCCACGCGGTTGCTAGCCCCGTGTACCGTATGCTTATCCTCCGGTCCGTCTTCATAGGCCTCTTCACCGCTACTCTGTCCGTTGTCGTCGTCTACCCCCTGGCCTATACACTGGCCTTCAAGATCAGAAGATATCGAGACTTGATCCTATTCATCCTTATGATCAGCCTCTTCAGCAACTATCTGGTGCGTATCTACGCTTGGCGCTCCATCCTCAGTACCAATGGCCTAGTGAGTGTGATACTCATGGCCTTGGGGCTGGCCGACGAGCCCAATTCCTACCTTCTCTACGATTGGACAGGCGTGGTCGTGACCCTATTGAACGTGTACTTGCCCTTTGCGACCTTACCCATCTACTCGGCGCTGTTGAACATCGAACGCAGTCTGACAGAGGCTGCTCGTGACCTCGGGGCCAGCCCGCTTCGCGCTTTCTACGAGGTGACGTTGCCTTTGAGCACCTCCGGTGTTAGGGTGGCCTTTCTGTTTATCTTCTTGCTCACTGCCGGTGATTTTGTGACCCCAGAATTGGTCGGGGGCAGCGGCGGCCGGATGATAGGGAATGCCATCGCTACTCAGTTTGGCATAGTGTTCAACTGGCCACTGGGTTCAGCTTTCGCCTTCACCACTATCCTAGTGATCTTCTTGCTTCTTGTGGCATTTCTTGTTGGCGGCCGTCTTCTCCGTCCGAGGAGGTGAACTCATGGCGAAGGGACGTCTCTTGAAGTTGAGGGTTCCTGTCTCCCTGCCCTGGCTACAGATCTATTCAGCCTTAATGATCCTCTTTCTCTTCCTGCCCATCATTATGATCATCCTCTTCTCCTTCAACAGCGCTTTCACCGGGATGTTCCCTCTCCAAGGGTTCACCCTTCGCTGGTACCAGGAAGCGCTGAAGAAGACGATCCTTCGGGTTGCATTTCGCAACAGTGTCTATATTGCCTCGTTGACCTCCCTCCTCTCAGGCTTCCTAGGAACCATGGCTGGTTTTGGCTTGACCCGCTACCACTTCAGACTCAAGGGGGTCCTGACTACCTTTCTCACCATCCCTATGAGTCTCCCAACGCTGTTGATTGGTGTGTCGCTATTATCCTTCTGGGCCTTTCTATCCGTCCCCCGTTCTCTGAACACCGTCATAGTCGGCCACGCGGTATACTGCGTTCCTTACGTCGTGTTAGTTGTCGTCTCCCGGCTGGAAAATTTCGACCGAACCATCGAAGAGGCGGCCTGTGACTTGGGTGCTGCCCCACTCCAGACTTTCCGTCACATCACCTTCCCCTTGATCCGCTCTTCCATCATCGGAGCGATGATACTCGTATTCGCGCAATCCTTCGACATGTTTGTGATCAGCTTCTTCAACATCGGCCCTGGAAGCACCCTGCCCATGGTCATCTGGAGCATGATGCGAGTGGGCATCAGCCCTGCACTGAACGCCCTGGCGGTGCTGATCTTCATCCCCTCCGTGACAATGCTGATCATCGCCAACCGATTCACTGAGATAAGCTTCGAAATCTGAGGAGGTATTGCTATCGCTTCCAAGAAGAGTCAGCAAGGCGAAGCGCCCGACCGGATTATCTCGGTCATTGATACGGTCTTGTGGGAAGAAGAAGACTGGGAGCGGCTGGCTCAATTTGGGCGGGTTCTACGCCACGAGGGGGCCGTCGAAAGTCCAGAGGAGGCGATGCAGCGCATCGATGGTGCTCAAATCGTAGTGGTCTCCGAAGCGAAGGTGCCCGCGGCGGCCATAGAGAGTTGTCCACAGTTAGAGATGATCTCTCTCTGGTCCACGGGCTATGACCATATAGATCTGAAGGCGGCTCGCCGCCGGGGTGTCGTCGTCTGCAACGTTCCCGACTATGCTGCCTACTCGGTGGCTGAACATGCTATGGCCATGGCTTTGGCCTTGGCCAAGCGACTGCCCCGGGCCGATGCCCATGTGCGCAGCGGCCTTTTCAGTTGGCAGGCGGTTCGTGGTATGGAACTGCACGGCAAGACGGTGGGTGTCGTGGGAACGGGAGCTATCGGCAGCAGGTTCGCTTCCTTGGCCCAGGGGTTCGGCTGCCGAGTGATAGCTACCACCCTTCACCCTGCTCCAGAGCGTGCCCGTGGCTTAGGCGTCGAATATGTAGACTTGGTGACTCTGCTGAAGGAGAGCAACATCATCTCCCTCCACGCGCCTCAGACTCCGGCCACGCAGGGGATGTTGGGGCAAGCCGAGTTCGAGTTGATGGAGAAGCAACCCATTCTCATCAACACAGCCCGAGGTGGCTTGATAGACCCTGAGGCGCTGCTTTGGGCCCTGGAGGAGGGGAAGATTCAAGGAGCAGGGCTAGATGTCCTCTGGGAGGAGCCGCCGTACCCCGATGATCCCCTCTATCGCAGGCTGCTCGAGAAAGAAAATGTGATTCTCTCCCCCCATTGTGGATCTAACACTAAGGGGGCGTTTCGGCTCTTGACGGACACCTGTCTGGACAACATCGCTCATTACTTGGCTGGGCGACCGAATAATGTAGTGACCTAGTGACGGAAATATGCCATGGCCAAGGAACTGCTCTATGTCAACCTCCCCTATGGATCTGAAACCATGGGTTTCTACCTACCGGTGGAGAATCTCGAAGAACTGCTGCAGCCTCAGGTGATATCTCCTCTAGGAAACTTGCCGGACCTCCTCGGCCGCTCCCTCGATCAGCCTATCGGTACCGCAAGGCTGGAGGAGGTGGTATCCCCTACCGACGAAGTGGCCATTATCTGCGATGATATTACCCGGCCAACGCCTGCCCGAGTGATACTGCCCCAAGTAGTGGAGCGCCTCTTGGCTGGTGGTATTGGGCGGAGCCAGATAAGGATCGTCATAGCTCTGGGTACCCATCGCCCCATGACTGAAGAGGAGCTCGAGGCCAAGATCGGGCCTGAGATGAGGTCGGAGTTTGAGGTGATACAGTCTTCCGTAGCCGAGGAGAAGGCATATGTGCCGCTGGGTCTGTCATCTCGCGGGATAACTATCGAGGCCCTACGAGCAGTAGCCGATGCCGATGTGAAGGTGGGAATCGGTGACATTGTACCCCATTCTGATGCAGGGTGGGGTGGGGGAGCCAAGATCGTGCTCCCGGGTGTTTGCAGCGCACGGACGGTTGCGGAGAATCATGTTTTGGCTGCGGAGTTCGGTGGCAACCTATTGGGAGCTATTACTACCCCCCTGCGAGATGATATGGAGAGTACGGTAGAGCGCATAGGCTTGGATTTCATCATTAACACCGTCCTTCTGCCTTCGGGTGGGTGCTATGCTGTCCTCGCGGGTCACTATCGCGAAGCCCATCGGGCTGGCATCTCTCTGGCCGAGAAGATCTACGGGGTGCCCTATGATCATGCCGCCGATATTGTGGTCTCCAGTGCGCACCCCTACGGAATAGATTTCTGGCAGGGCAGCAAGGGGCTTTGGGCTGGCGACCGTCTGGCCAGACCGGGCGGCAGCCTGATCCTAGTGGCACCCTGTCTAGAGGGGCTAGGCCCCCACGGCAACCACTACGCCTCCTACATCGGTGCCCATTCAGGGGAGTTGCTTCAGGCGCTGCGGGAAGGCAGTGTGGAGGATAAGACGGCTGCGGCGGGAGCCGTGCAGATCCACCTAATGAAGGGACATCTGGATATTAGCATGGTGACCCATGGGCTATCACCCTCCACGGTGGAGGCAATGGGTTTCCGCTACTATGATAGCCTCCAAGATGCGATAGAGGAGCGGTTAGCATTTCATGGCCGCGAGGCCCGTGTCTCGGTCATGACCCATGGTGGCTATCTGTGTCCTATTCAAGGGAGTGAGAAGGAGGCATGAAGGCCAGGGATCGGTTGCGCGTTGCCTTGGATCATGGGAAGCCGGATCGTGTGGCCTGGTCTCCCAACATCGGTGAATATTTCGTGCAGAACCAGGACTGCGAGGTCCGTGCGCTGGGAGCCCTGGGGATACTGCGAGCCATCGGGAGCGATATCTTAGTCCGCCATGGGGCGGCCTTGGGCTTCAGAAGTCCCCATGTCGAAGTGGTCAACCTCATCGATGGCCAAGTGGATGAAGAAAGTCTGAACCTCGACAGCTGGCGCGAGGAGATATTGGACTATCTCTGGATGCAAAAGTTCAAAAGACGCGATGGCTGCATTACAGAGAAACGGTTCAGCACCCCAGCCGGTACCCTCACAGCCCATTACTGCTACAAGGCGAGTGCAGGCACCGTCTTCCAGACAGATTTCCCCATAAAGAGTGTCGGCGACATAACCATATTTCAGTATATGGTGCAGGATCTCCTCTTCTACCCTACTTATGAGCCTGTCCAAGAGCAGATCGAACAGTTGGGGGAGGAAGGGTTGGTGGCTGTGGATGGGCTGGGAACCCCTATGCTGGAGTTGATTGAGAATTTCATGGGGCTGGAGGGTTTCATCTTCATGCTTCACGATAACCCGAAGGAGGTTGGAGATCTCCTCTCTATGATGGCTGAGAGGTACTACGAGGCATATGAGATCATCGCTGCTTCTCCAGCGGAGCTGGTCATCGCTCAGGAGGATGCCAGCACGACCCTTTATGGGCCAAGCACCTTTGAGATCTATGGTCTCCCCGTATTGAGAACCTACGCCCAGATCGTCCATCAGCGTGGTAAGCGGTTCGCCATCCACGCCTGTGGCCATCTCAAAGGATTACTCCCCCTGCTGCGGGAGACAGGAGCTGATGCTATCGAGGCTTTGACGCCCCTCCCCACGGGTGATGTGACGGTAGCCGAGGCCCAGGAGGTGTTGGGCGAGAGGGTCTGTATCATAGGAGGACTCGGTCCCACTGTCTTAGCCCATAGCCCTCCCGATGCGCTGCGGAGACATGTGGTTGCTCTCCTGAGGGAGGTCGCTGGAGGTGGCAACTTCATCCTGGGGACCGGGGATGCGACACCAGCGGATACCCCGCTGGAAAACCTGAAGGCCGTCACTCAGGCGGTGAGGGAGGCAGCGATTTAACGGTCAAGGAGGAAGCCATGAGTTGGATCGATCCCTACCTGGAGAAGTTGGAGGCTTTGATCAACAAAGAACGCGTAGAGCACGCTCAGCGTCGCCAAGAGGCCGCTTGGAATTATGAAACGGTGGATAGGTTGCCTCTATTGGTCAGCCTTTGCGACAAAGTGAGTAAGGAGCGAAAGGGGGCCACCGATTGGCCCACCTATCTTTATTCCGAGATCTTCTACGAGAAGGAGAAGATGCTGTTGGATGAGTTGAGCTTCATCTACGAGGGGGCTCTCATCGCGGACGACAAGATGTACACCATCCGGGCCAACTACGGTATAGGCATCATCCCCTCCCTCTTCGGTTGTTCAGTCACGGTAGAGGAGGGGGAGAATATGCCCTGGGTAGGTCACCTAGAGTCGTGGGATGAGGTCAAGCGGGTTATTACCCGAGGGGTGCCCAATCTTAACAGTGGGTTGATGGCCAAGGTCTTGGAGACGGAGGCCTTCTTCCAAAAGGCTCTGAGCCCCTATCCAAAGCTGAGAGAGACGGTCCATATCCACGTCTGTGACACCCAGGGCCCCTTCAACATAGCGGCGGAGATGCTGGGCTCACGTATCTATACCGACCTCTACGATGAGCCTCAGATGCTGCACGAACTCCTGGAGGTAGTAACGGAGACCTACATCGCCGCAACCAAGGCACAGAAAGACACTTTAGGGGAGGATTATGCCAGCGGGTATCACTGGCACTATCGCCTCCATGGGGGAGCGCGCATCGCTGAGGATTTCGCTTTGAGCATCTCACCAAAGGCCTATGAGGAGTTCGTCAAGCCGTACAACGAACGGGCCTTCGCGCCCTTCGAAGGGGGTTACCTACTCTACTGCGGGCCAGGGGAACAGGTACTGGATCTGATATTGAGGACTGAGGGGGTAAACGGTATCCTGGTGTGGAGCGAGAAGGCGGAAGACCTGCTGACCATCTATAAGGAGGCAAAACCCCTGGGGGTGGCCGTTCTTTGGATGGGGCCTCTCCCCCACCCACTGAAACTGGAAACGGGTGTCATCTTGGAGCAGGCGGTGAGCAGTGTGGAGGAAGGAGTGGCGTTGATGGAGAGCATCAATGGGTAAGGTTGAGGGGAGAGGGTTCATGAACCCTGTCGCTGATGCCGATCTGGCAGCGTTGCATGAGGCCTCTCTCCGGATCTTGAGAGAGATGGGTGTACAGGTTGAGCATGAGGCGATGCGAGAACGCCTTCAGGAGAGTGGGAGTCAAGTTAAGGAGGGAAGGGTTTACTTTCCGGCTGAGGTTGTTGAAGAGAGCCTGGCCCAGGTCCCTTCCTCCTTCACCCTCTATGGGCGCTCCCTGGATTGCACCGTATCACTGGATGGTCAACAGATGTGGGGTACCCATCCCGGAGTCGTTCCCTGGATACGAGATCTGGAGAGTGGTGAGTTTCGCTCCGCCACCCTGGCCGACGTGGCGGATACAACCCGCCTCATGGACGCCATGGAGAATGTGCATGTAGTGATGTCCAGTTTAGTGGAGGGCACGGACGTGCCCCCCAAGGAGGGCATCCCACGTGCCTTTGCCGTGGTTTTGGCCAACACTGTTAAACCTCTCTTTGGGCCTGGTCCGACAAATGGGTATGAAGCACAGATGGCGGTGGCTCTGGCCAGGGCGGTGCGCGGTGATACTGAGCATCTCCGTCGCTATCCTCTCTGCACACCCTTCATCTGTCCCATCTCTCCTCTATATTTTCCGGAGGATATTGTGGATGCTCTGGTGGTCTTGGCTGAGGCTGGGGTACCTACGTGTATAATCAGCCAGCCCACACTGGGTCTTACTTCCCCTTACACGCTTGCCAGTGGGATCGCTCTCTCCCATGCCGAGGTATTGGCTGGTATAGTGATGGTCCAGGAGGTGGCTCCAGGCTTGCCAGTACTGCACCACGCCACCCCCAACATCGCCGACATGCGCACCGTTGTCTCCACTACAGGAGGACCCGAGTTAGGCTTAATGCGGGGGACAATCGCTGCCCTGGCTCGCTGGTGTCGGATCCCTTCCAGTGTCCATGGTCTCCACACCAGTTCACCTTACCTCGATCTACAGGTGGGGCAGGAGAAGGCACTCAATGGTTTGCAAGTGGCCTTGGGGAGACCGGATCTTCTAGGAGGAGTGGGCATACTGGCCAATGGGCTGGCCACCGCCTATGAGGCTATTGTTGTGGATAACGAGATCTTGGGAGCCATATTCCGGGTAGTAGAGGGTTGTCGGGTGGACGAAGACCATCTGGCTTTGGAGGTTATCGCCCGGGTAGTGGCTGGTGAATCGTTTCTAGGCCAACCCCACACGGTCAAGCATCTGCGTTCGGGTGAGGTATGGGAGCCATGTTTAGCAATGCGTCATGAGGCAGTCAACGCTCTGGCAGGTGAATCCACAAAGGACATGGTGGAGAGGGCTCATGATATAGTCCAACGGTTACTGAGGGAGCATAGTGTGACTCCATTGTCGGAGGAGGTTCAATCGGAGATGGAGGAGATCCTCTCCCTCCCAGGATAGAGACCTGGATCGTAATTATCATCTCCAGTTGGACACGCGCCAGAGGTTATGTCTAATCTGAGCACGATTGGCTCGGACAAGATATGGGAAGGAGAACGACAGTGGCCGGTCGAGAAGTTGTTCTGCCCTGGGCTGCCTGGTATGGTGACAGAGAAAAGAGGCTGGAGTTCCCTCAGGGTTGGGAAGTAGAGATTGCAAACCCTGCCAGGGAGCTGAAGCCGCTAGGCGACGACGAGGTACGGGTTCGCCTTGGTCAGGCGATTGGCACCAAGCCTATACACGAGCTAGCCCGGGGCAAGAAGCGAGTCGCGATAGTCATCGATGACTTGACGCGGCCAACACCCACAGATCAGTTGCTTCCCTTGATCATTCATGAGCTGTGTCGAGGAGGCATCGATATGGACCAGGTCCTTATTCTAATCGGAAGTGCAAGCCATCGCTTCCCGACACGTATCGACCTGCTGAAGAAACTGGGGAAGGACCTGTTGGGTGCTGTGAGTGTCTACAATCACCATCCCTATGAGAATCTCGAGTATCTGGGTAAGACCAGTAGAGGCACCCCCGTATATATTAATAAGTTCTATCTAGAGAGTGACCTGCGGATTGGAGTAGGAACTATATTGCCTCACGCCGCGGCTGGCTTTGCCGGCGGTGCCAAAGTCGTGGCGATGGGCTTAGGTGGCATGGAGACTATACTCCATAACCATGACAGCCAGGGTGTCAGCAAGGAGGCTGGCCCTGTAGGCAATGTGGAGAACCCCATGCGCCACGATTTAGAGGAGATAGCCAAGATGGGCTGCCTTGACCTCATCGTCAATGTAGTCTTGAACCGATACCGCCAAGTGTCTGGCGTATTTGTGGGCGACATGATCAAGGCTCATCGAGAGGGAGTAGAGCTGGCCCGGGAGAGCTGGGGCACTGAGGCACCCCGCCTTGTGGATATAGGGGTCTTCAACGCCTATCCTAAGGATACGGAGGCGATACAAGCGTTCAACGCCATCAATCCCAGTCTGGTGGATGGGGATCCGGTGGTACGACCAGGAGGTGCGGTGGTCATCGCCACCGCTTCGCCAGAAGGCGTGGGCGTCCACTCCTGCGAGGGGTTTGGGATGCGAGGGTATAAGGAATGGCTCCGATGGCTAAAAGAGGCGGAGGTGTTCAGGGATCGCAAGTTGATCCTATATACCCCTAAGCTCACCCAGCTGGAGGTGAAGCACCTCTACCCTGCACACTGCATCGTGTGCAACCACTGGGGCCAAGTGATTGAGACCCTGAGAGAGTCGTTCCCCAGTCGATCAAAGGTGGTTGTCTTCCCCACGGGCACGTTCCAACTATCGCACTAGTGCCTACTGTTTGTGCCACCTGAGAGAAGGCCAAACCCCATGGGGTAGCGGTCCTTTGGATGGGGCCTCTCCCCCACCCACTGAAACTGGAAACGGGTGTCATCTTGGAGCAGGCGGTGAGCAGTGTGGAGGAAGGAGTGGCGTTGATGGAGAGCATCAATGGGTAAGGTTGAGGGGAGAGGGTTCATGAACCCTGTCGCTGATGCCGATCTGGCAGCGTTGCATGAGGCCTCTCTCCGGATCTTGAGAGAGATGGGTGTACAGGTTGAGCATGAGGCGATGCGAGAACGCCTTCAGGAGAGTGGGAGTCAAGTTAAGGAGGGAAGGGTTTACTTTCCGGCTGAGGTTGTTGAAGAGAGCCTGGCCCAGGTCCCTTCCTCCTTCACCCTCTATGGGCGCTCCCTGGATTGCACCGTATCACTGGATGGTCAACAGATGTGGGGTACCCATCCCGGAGTCGTTCCCTGGATACGAGATCTGGAGAGTGGTGAGTTTCGCTCCGCCACCCTGGCCGACGTGGCGGATACAACCCGCCTCATGGACGCCATGGAGAATGTGCATGTAGTGATGTCCAGTTTAGTGGAGGGCACGGACGTGCCCCCCAAGGAGGGCATCCCACGTGCCTTTGCCGTGGTTTTGGCCAACACTGTTAAACCTCTCTTTGGGCCTGGTCCGACAAATGGGTATGAAGCACAGATGGCGGTGGCTCTGGCCAGGGCGGTGCGCGGTGATACTGAGCATCTCCGTCGCTATCCTCTCTGCACACCCTTCATCTGTCCCATCTCTCCTCTATATTTTCCGGAGGATATTGTGGATGCTCTGGTGGTCTTGGCTGAGGCTGGGGTACCTACGTGTATAATCAGCCAGCCCACACTGGGTCTTACTTCCCCTTACACGCTTGCCAGTGGGATCGCTCTCTCCCATGCCGAGGTATTGGCTGGTATAGTGATGGTCCAGGAGGTGGCTCCAGGCTTGCCAGTACTGCACCACGCCACCCCCAACATCGCCGACATGCGCACCGTTGTCTCCACTACAGGAGGACCCGAGTTAGGCTTAATGCGGGGGACAATCGCTGCCCTGGCTCGCTGGTGTCGGATCCCTTCCAGTGTCCATGGTCTCCACACCAGTTCACCTTACCTCGATCTACAGGTGGGGCAGGAGAAGGCACTCAATGGTTTGCAAGTGGCCTTGGGGAGACCGGATCTTCTAGGAGGAGTGGGCATACTGGCCAATGGGCTGGCCACCGCCTATGAGGCTATTGTTGTGGATAACGAGATCTTGGGAGCCATATTCCGGGTAGTAGAGGGTTGTCGGGTGGACGAAGACCATCTGGCTTTGGAGGTTATCGCCCGGGTAGTGGCTGGTGAATCGTTTCTAGGCCAACCCCACACGGTCAAGCATCTGCGTTCGGGTGAGGTATGGGAGCCATGTTTAGCAATGCGTCATGAGGCAGTCAACGCTCTGGCAGGTGAATCCACAAAGGACATGGTGGAGAGGGCTCATGATATAGTCCAACGGTTACTGAGGGAGCATAGTGTGACTCCATTGTCGGAGGAGGTTCAATCGGAGATGGAGGAGATCCTCTCCTGCGGTAGGCAGACATAGCTATCACCTTTAAAGGGAGGAAGCGCCGTGATCGAGTATATCACTACCGAGAGAGCGCCTGTGGCACTGGGGGCCTTCTCCCAAGCGGTCAGGGCTGGAGGTTTCCTCTTCACCTCAGGCATCGCTTCCGTGGACCCCGTGACCCGGAAGGTGATAGGCCATACGGCGGAGGAGCAGCTGCGGATCTGCCACCAACACCTCAGGGCGATCTTGGAAGCGGCTGGGGCTGCCATGGAGGATCTGGTCAAGGTCTATCTTTACTTGGCGGATATCGATGACTACCCAGCCCTTGACAGGCTATGGGGCGAGCTCTTCCCGCCGCCTCGTCCCTGCCGGGGTCTCCTCCCGCTGCCTTGGACCAAGGAGAAACCATGCCCTGGCTGGGAGGGGCTGCTCATAGAGTTGAGCGCCGTTGCCTACTTGGGATAACGAATAGTGTATACTTGGAGGTGAAATGAAGATCGCCTGTGGCTGGCTATACACCCTGCACCGATATGGTTATCCTCCCAGTTTTGAGGATACCCTTGAAGGCATCTCAGCAGCAGCCGAATGGGGTTTTGATGCCTTCGAGATGGAGGCTATCGGTGAAGAGAACTTAAAGATGCTGTACACCCGCCGTCAAGAATTGGAAGAGCACATAGGATCGCAGGGGCTTACCCTTGCCAATTTTGTCCCTATGCTTCCCGATATGGTAAGTCTTGACGAAAGGAAGCGGACCCAGGCTCTTGAAATGTTTGAACTCGGCACCGAATTTGCGGTATCGCTGGATGCCGATTTAGTTATGTGTGACTCGTATGAAGTACCCCTGGAGTACGTCGGTGAAGCACCTGGCGATGATCCTATTCGCTACGGCAAGAATTATAGGGTTAAGGTCAGTGCCGACTTTAGTTGGGATAGGGTCTGGGAGAATCTGGTCTCGGTTATAGGCCACTGTGCAGAGGTAACTGCGAATCACGGGATTCGTCTCGCAATGGAAATGCGTGTGGGAGAGGCAGTTAGTAATACCGACGCCTTCTTGCGCCTGTACAATGCAATTAACAATCCCAACCTCGGGGTAGTATTGGATACAGCACATCTACACGCTCAAAAGGAAATAGTACCGCTCAGTATCGAGAAACTGAAAGATCGAGTATTCCTCATCCACGCGGCCGATAATGACAGCCGGACCAACGAGCATTTGGCGCTAGGTGATGGCACCATTGATTGGGTAAGCATCTTCCAAGCATTGCAGAAACATCGGTTCGATGGTCACGTTGTCTTGGACATCGGTGATTGTCCGGATCTGGAGGGAGCGTATCTGCGCTCGAAGAAGTTCTTGGAAACAGTTTCATATTAATAGGTTACCTTTAATGAATGGGTGATGAATAACTTCCATAAGACAATCTGATAGGCGATGACACCAGTAAATGCCCATCCAGGCAACCATCTATGGGAGAAAATCGGGTTGGTGCTACTATCGGGCTTCTTGTCTGCGGTGGCAATTGCTGGCGTTGACGTAGCTGCCCACTACATCCCTCCGGCAACGTTGACGGTTCTGAGATTGACTACAGCCTCTGTGGTATTCTGTAGCATACTGTGCTTTCTTAGACCTAAGTATCGATGGAGTCTTCGAGGCGTAGCCGATGTTTTTGTCATTGGACTGCTGAACATTGGCTTTCCCTTCTTCTTCTTAGCGGTGGCCGTGGATTATATCTCTAGCTGGCTGGCAGCAGTACTCTTTAACACCACACCAGTGTTTACGATTGTTATCGCTCACTACCTGTTGCCGGGCGAGAAACTGAGCCGGGTTAAGATCGTGGGCACTATTGCAGCAATAGCTGGGGCGGCGGTATTGGTAATAAGCAATGAGAGTGGCCTGGAGATAGGAAATAGCCAGGGTTGGATCGGTCAATTCCTCATTATTGCCGCGTCATTGGCAGGGGCCCTGGGGGTCATATACACCCGAATGCGACTGCGTGAGGAGAACCCAGTTGTACTCGCTGCTGGCCAGGTATTCACCAGTCTAGTGGCTTTTTTCCCCCTGGCACTCGTAACAGAGGGCTTACCTGCCTTTGCCTCCTATCCTTGGCAAGCCTGGGCAGCTATGATCGTTGCCGCCCTAAGTGCACCAGTTATCTTTTTCTGGCTTCTCTTCTATATGATTAACAAGTACAGCGCCTCCCTGGGCGGTTTTGCGGGTATTGCCACCCCGCTATTCTCGGTCATCATCGGGATTGTGCTTCTTGGCGAAGTGATTACAGTGCCAATTGCCGTAGGGACATTCCTACTACTGGCTGGTGTTTGGTCGTTACACCGCTTCTGAGGATCCTGTCCAACCAAGGACTTTGCTGGCCAAGCGTGGTAGTCTGCAGGAGGCAACAATGAAACCAGAACCCATTAAGACCACCTTGTAAGAGCTTTTGGCAGTGGTAGTCTATGAGAGCAACGGAGCGTAGAAGGGGATACTCCCCTCACTGTGGAGAAATTGAAGGACTGTATCTTCTACCTCCAAGTCGCCGAGAATGACGGAAGAGTGTGCAAGCATCTAGCGCTGGGCAGGTTCACCATAGATTGGGGTGGCCCCTTTACCGCCTTGAAGCACGGCTTAGATGACTATGGGTCTGTGGAGATAGGTGGATGGTCAACATCGATGAACAGTATCAGGAGTCGAAGTGGTTCTTGGAAGAGGTAGTCGGTCGGTTCTCTTCCAGATTTTGAAACTCAAATGTAGCTTTTGTTAAAGGTGTTGCCAATAACCCCTAACCGGAGGAAAGGAGGAGAAAATGGCCCGAATCACTCAACCGCTGCGCATCCTTTCAGGGGAAGAGATGGAGTTGATCCATCAGGGTGCTTTGAGGATTCTGGACGAAGTAGGGATGCGCATCGACAGCCATGAGGCGTTAGATTACTTGGAAGCAGCTGATTGTCACGTGGATCACGATAGCATGGTGGTGCGCTTCCCGCCATCGGTTGTGCAGAGTTGGGTGGACAGGATGCGCAGCGATTATGCGGATATCAAACGGCTTCCGGACAGGGTGCACCGCACCTATACCCAGATCTACTTCAGTATCCGGCCCTACCAGGTCTGGCTGGATTTCACCGCCCATGCTGGGGGCACCTGCTGTTTCATCTACGACCTGGAAGACCACCGACGGCTGGCAACCATGGAAGATGCGAGGACTATGATAGCCCTGGCAGATGCTATGGAGAATGTGGATTTCATGACTCCTCCCGTCTTCGCTCAAGAGATCCCGGCACCGATGCGTCCCATCAGCATGGCGGCTGAGTTGGCAAAGAACACCCGCAAGTTGGGAGGCATCGAAGCCTGGGACAAATTGGATGTTCAATACATCACCCGTATCGCTGAAGTCGTAGCCGGAGGGCCAGAGGCGCTGCGCAAACAGCCGGTTCTCATAGGCTATACCGAGGCCAGATCACCCTTGTGCCTGGATCGCAACATGGCCGAGGTCCTAATGGAGTACATCAAGCTTGGCCTGCCCCAATCGCTGGACACGATGCCCTGTGGAGGCTCAACTGCGCCAGTTACCTTTGCGGGGACGCTGGCCCTAGGTGTTGCCGAGACTTTAGGGGGTCTGGTGCTGGGTTACGCCGTCGATGAGCATGCTGTGATGAGCGTGGATGTTACTCCGGGAGTAGTTGACATGCGCACGGGACTCTTCACCAGCGGCAGCCCTGATCGTATACTGCTGGTGTCGGCGACAGTGCAGATGATCACCGATTATTACGGCCGGCCAGGTGGTTGTCACGGGGGCAAGACCGATGCCTGTCATCCCGGTGTGCAGGCTGGGGTGGAGAAACTACTATCCATGCTTTTTCCGCTCCTCGCCGGGGCGACTGGAATCGGCACTATGGGTCAACTGGAAAATATGCTCACCTTTTCACCCCAGCAGCTTGTGATCGACAACGAGATCGCTGGTCTAGTGCGATATATGTTGCGCGGTATCGAAGTAACCCCCGAGACCTTGGCCCTGGATGTGATAAGAGAGGTGGGCATCGGTGGACACTACCTGGATCATCCACAGACTGCTACCACCTTTCGAAAGGAAAGGTTCTTATCAGAACTCTTCGAACGGCTCCCTTGGGAGGCCGCAGCTATGGAGGAGTTAAGGGGCATAGAGGAGAAAGCACGTGCCAAGGCTAAGAAGCTCATGGAGCGGGAACACGAGCGGCCTCTCACCAAGGAGCAGGAACGAGATATCGACGGGATCGTCGCCGAGGCGTGCCAGAAACGGGCAGAGAGCGCTTCTTTTGGCTGAAGTAACCTGAAGTCAGGCAGGAAAAGGATGGAGAGAGGATTCATTGCCCAAAGGGCCAAATCTGTTGACCGGGCAGGGTCACGCCTGTCTGGAGAGTGGGCGGCTGAGGAAGCCAAAAGAGGGCAGAGAATATTTGAATTAAGGGGGGGCCCCGTATTACCCTTGCCTGAGCACGTGCTGGAGGCCGTACATCAAGCCAGTGTCGAGAACCTCTCAGCACCTTCAGAGGGTCTGCTCGCCCTCCGGGAGGCCATTGCCGACAAGCTCAAGCGGGAAAACCAGATAGCTGTAAGCCCTGATGGCATCCTCGTCACCAATGGGGCGATGCACGCCCTCTATATCGTCTTGACCTCTCTCCTTGATCCAGGGGATGAGGTCCTCCTCTACTCCCCCACATTCTTCTTCTACGGCATCATCGAGCTGGTTGGTGGTGTTCCCGTTTATGCACCGTTAGACGAGGAGGAGGGCTTCCGTTTTGACATCAGCCGTCTAGAAGAGAGGGTTTCGTCCAGAACCAAGGTAGTGTTAGTGAACACTCCGGTGAATCCGACAGGCTACGTAGCCAGTTTGGAAGATTTGCAAGCCATCGCCGCTGTAGCTGAGCGCCACAACCTGGTGGTCATCTCAGACGAGTCGCATGAGAAGATGGTTTACAGCGGCCAACACCAGAGTATATGCAGCCTTCCCGAAGCAGCGGCCTGGGGGGTTACTATACATAGTTTCACCAAGAGTTATGCGTTGCCTCAGTGGCGCGTGGGGTACATAGCGACGGGGGTGTCTGGGCTGATACAGGTCTTCCACAAAGTGTTGGAATGGACAGTTCTGACCTGTAACTATGTAACTCAGAGAGCCGCCCTGGCAGCCCTTACAGGCCCCCAGGAGTGGATCGCTCAATACAACCGTTACCTCTCTAAAGCGAGGGACATCCTGCTATCTGGGGTGAGAGCCCTTCCCGGCGTAACCTGCATCCAGCCGGCAGGTGGGCCTTTTCTTTTCCCCAATATCTCGGCCACTGGTATGGACTCTACTGAGTATGCCCGTTACCTGTTAAGGGAGTTGGGTGTGCCGGCCACGCCTGGTATCTTCTTCCAATCTGACGATCATGTCAGGATCCCTTTTGGCGCACCAGAATCGGAGTTGAGGGAGATCGTGCACCGACTATCAGAGGCGAAAGAGAGGGCGGAGGTATGAAAGAGGGCAAATTGGCTGGCAAAGTGGCCCTAATCACCGGCTCATCTAGGGGAATAGGGCGAGGCATCGCCCTCCGATTCGCCGAGGAGGGGGCGGACATCGCTGTGAACTACATACAAAGGATGGACAAAGCCGCAGAGGTTGTGGACGAAGTCGTGGCTAGAGGAAGGAGAGCGATCGCTATACAGGCGGACGTGACCCAAAAGGGAGAGGTGGAGCACTTGGTGAAGCAAACCCTTGGCCACTTCGGGACGGTGGATATCTTGGTGAACAACGCTGGCTTTTCCCGTCCGACCCCCTTCCTCAGGTTAACCGAAGAAGATTGGGACGCGGTCATAGATATAAACATGAAGGCCATTTACCTCTGTTCCGAAGCGGTGGCTAGGTATCTAATCGAGCAGAAGAAGGGAGGACGGATCATCAACATCACTTCAAACAGTGGATTTGGCCCCAGCAAACAGTTGGGCCACTACTGTGCGGCCAAGGCTGGGGCCAATATGCTCACCAGAGCCCTGGCTATCGAACTGGTTCCCTATGGCATCACCGTCAATGCAATCGCCCCAGGGGTGATCGGAACAGAGAGAATCCGCGAGACCCTGTATAGCAAAGAGGAGTCCCGCCGGATTATCGATGGCTTCATCCCTAAGAAGAAGTTAGGGACCGTAGAAGATGTCGCTGCCGCAGCCCTCTTCCTAGCCTCAGATGAAGCAGACTATGTGGTGGGGATAATCCTAAACGTTGATGGAGGGATAGTTGCGGCCAGTGGGCAGGAGCCCTTCTGGGAGTAGAGAGATGGCTGCAGTCCCCTCGTCCTTGTATGTAGTTGAGGCTGGTCAGCGACCTGGCGCTACTCCCACTTGTGCTTAAACCAGAACTCTGTAAAGCCTGGGGCGAGAAGGTGGCTCTGGATATTGGTTCCAAGGCCAGCTAGAGCGATGGGTGTTTGTTGCCACCGGGGAATGCAGGCCCAATATATTACTTTGACGGCTTCCTGCATAGGGCGGAGTATGGAGAATAACCTCTTGCCTAGGCAGAATTGAAGGCAAGGTTTCCTACCACAGTGGTAAAGCACTGCCGACGATAGAAGGTTCAGGGGCTTGGAGAAGGTTGGCGAGAGTCTTTAGAACTTCATAGAGGAAGGGGGAGAGATGATATAGCCCTTAGACCAGACAGGGGAGAGCCTGAGTAAGTAGAAATTAGAGGAGGTTCAAATCATGGAACTGTTGACGAAGATAAGCGAGGATCTTTACAAGGGAGATGCCAAATCTGTAACCTCCCTCGTGCAGGAGGCGCTGGATAGTGGCCTCAGCCCTGGCAACATATTGGAGAAGGGGCTCATCACGGGGATGAACAAGGTTGGGAAGGATTTTCGGGACGCGATCCTTTATGTCCCTGAGGTTCTCATCGCTGCACGGGCGATGCATGCGGGGATGGACATCCTGAAGCCTCTTCTGAGCGAAGGGGAACTCCAAGCCACCGGCAAGTTTGTGTTAGGGACAGTGAAGGGGGATCTGCATGATATAGGGAAGAACCTAGTGGGGATGATGATGGAGGGGGCAGGGTTTGAGGTTATCGACCTGGGGATAGACACCCCTGCGGAGAAGTTCATCGAGGCGGTGGAGGAGCATCAGCCAGATCTGATGGGTATGTCGGCCCTTTTGACCACCACCATGATGCAGATGAAGGAAGTAATAGAGGCTTTGAAGAAAGCCGGGCTTAGGGATAGGGTGAAGGTGATGGTAGGAGGAGCACCGGTAACGGAGAAATACGCCCAGGATATCGGTGCCGATGGGTATGCTCCCAATGCTTCGGTTGCAGTGGATAAGGCCAGGGAACTGTTGGGTGTCACCTAGGCCAAGGATATCCAAGCTGAGAACCAATCATCCAAGGTTATACGGGCAGTCGCGGTTATGAAGTTCATGAGCGCTCCAAATGAATGGTCTACTTTCCCTGCCAACGGAAGGGGAATCCAAGCGGCCGATTTCCGACAAGGATGGTGAGGCGGCGGCTGCAGATCTGGCCGCCTGAACAGGAATACAAGTCTATTCGAGGTCGATTGCAGTTGCGGCCTAGCTGCCTTCTCTTCCTGCGGAAAGGGCCGGGCGCAAGATATTGGGTATCCTCTTCAGTGACTACAGGCCTTCACCGACGAGTTTGAGTCACGGTCGAGCATAGATCTGCAGAATGAGATGGATCCAGGACAGGATTTGGAACAGCTGACCGGCCTGAGCGTTTATCCACGTTCGGCGGTTCAGGTGGACGCCACCATCTATTTCCTAGCCCGGAGCGGAGAGGGTTATGGCAAGCGCCTTGGCATTCTGGGCGATGCCAGTGGCTTTGAAGGCATGCGCCACGATCAGAGCGGTGTGCTGCTTTGCCCCCTCACACCGGCCAACGCCATCGGACTGCGTGCCCGTCTGCCCTGGTTGCGTCCTGCGCCACTGGGTCTTCGGACTTCGGCCGGCTTTGGTGACCGGCTCGGGCTGGCAACGCCAGGCCACGCGCGGGCGGCTCGCCAGTTCAGCGGCATCGCCCCCATCTTCGCCCAGCAATCGGTGCGCGAGAATGACCGTACCGGGCGTAGGCCGCAACAGGTGCTCGACGATGCCACCTGGGGCCTCTTCCAAGAAGACTGGCGCGATCCGTGGGGCGCTGATGCCGACCATCTCAAAACGCCCACCAACGCGGACGCCTTCGTCGCCGCTGGGTATACTCTTTACACAATAGACCCCGGCGACCACGTAGACAACGCTGCACACACGGCCTCGCCGGCCGAGGTGGAAGCGAAGGTGGAGACCCTGCCCTGGCACGCGCTGGAGGATACAGCACAACAGATGGAGCGCCGTTATCTAGGCCGTTCCTTCGACCTCGGGGGCTCTGCCTTTACCTTCGACCGGGAGGCGCTGTGGCGGGCGGCAGCCAAGTACGGGCGCGCCATCGCCCACACGCTACAGATGTACCGCCACCTGGCCAACCGGATGGGGGACCAAGGCTTCGAACTGGAGGTCTCGGTGGACGAAACGGAGACGCCCACCTCACCAGCGGAGCACCTCTTCATCGCCAGCGAACTGCGCCGGCTGGGAGTGCGTTTGGTGAGCCTGGCTCCCCGCTTCGTTGGCCGCTTCGAGAAGGGCGTGGACTACATCGGCGACCTGGAGAGATTCTCGGGAGAGTTCGCCGGGCATGTGGCCGTAGCGAGGGCTCTGGGACCGTATAAGCTCAGCATCCACTCTGGCAGCGACAAGTTCAGCATCTACCCCATCGTCGCCCGGCTGGCGGAGAGCCTGGTCCATCTGAAGACCGCCGGCACCAGTTATTTGGAGGGCCTCCGTGTAGCGGGGAGCATCGATCCCTCCCTCTTCCGTGAGATTCTGGCCTTCGCCCTAGAACACTATGAGGAGGACAGGCTCACCTATCATGTCTCAGCCGATCCATCCAGGCTACCTCCTCCTGAGCGGTTGGCTGACTCGGAGTTGTCTGGGGTATTGGACCTCTTCGAGGGACGGCAGGTCTTGCATGTCACCTTTGGCTCGGTGATGACTGCGGTGGATGGAGAGGGTGCATATCGCTTTCGCCATCGACTACTAACCGCTCTTGCCAAGAATGAGGAGGCCTACTATGAGACGCTGGAGGCTCACATGGGCAGGCACTTGGCGCCTTTTGGGGCAAGGAGACGAAAATGACCAACCTGGAGAAGTGGTTCAATCTCTCGGACAAGATCGCGGTAGTGACCGGCGGTGGGGGAGTTCTGTGTGGAGCCATGTGCCGTGCTTTTGGTCAGGTGGGTGTCAAGGTTGGCGTCCTTGATGTAGATGAAGAGGCAGCTCATGGGGTAGCGGACGACATCAAGGCTGTGAGTGGCGAAGCGATGGCTATGCAGGCTGATGTCATCTCAAGAGACAGCCTGGAGCGTGCCCGGGATGAAGTAGTGGCGAGATTCGGCGGAGTGGACATCTTGATCAACGGCGCGGGAGGCAACAACCCCCGAGCGACCACCAACGCCGAGCAACCTTTTTTCGATTTGCCTGCCGATGCCATCCGTTGCGTGTTTGATCTCAATTTCCTGGGCACCCTTTTGTCCAGCCAAGTATTCGGGAGGCTGATGGCCGAGCAGGGTGAAGGGTGCATAATCAACATCTCCTCCATGAACACTTTCAGGCCCTTGACTAACGTTGTCGCCTATTCGGCCGCCAAGGCGGCGGTGAGCAACTTCACCCAATGGCTAGCGGTGCATATGTCTCAGAACTACTCTGATAGGATTCGGGTCAACGCCATTGCGCCGGGCTTCTTCCTCACCCATCAGAATCGCTTTCTCTTGGTTGATGAGGCTACAGGTGAGCTGACTGAACGAGGGAGGAGAATCATCGAGCATACCCCGCTGGGGCGCTTCGGTGTTCCTGAGGATCTAATAAGCACGGTCTTATGGCTTTGTTCGCCGGGTTCTGCCTTTGTGCATGGCGTGGTGGTCCCTGTTGACGGTGGCTTTTCGGCTTTCAGCGGAGTGTGACGAAGAGGACTTCCACAGTCAACTGCTTGAGGGATCCTGAATGGTCGTTGGAAAAGGGTACGAACAGGGCTTTCTATCTGAAGCCGAGGTTCGAGAACTGACTACTGAGGCCCTGGGGAGGCTTAACCTCGAGGGTAAGCGCGTGCTTGTTATCATCCCAGATAGTACCCGCACCGCGCCCTTGCCCTTCTTCTTTCGCCTTTTTTACGACATCGTGGGTAAGAGCCTTGCCGCCTTGGACTATCTTGTGGCTCTGGGGACTCATCCGCTCATGTCCGAGGAGGAACTTAATAACCTAGTGGGCCTCACTGTGCAGGAGCGCGCGCACACCTACAAGGATGTGAATATCTTCAATCACCGTTGGGATCTCCCTGATACCTTTCGCATCGTCGGTATCATAAGCGAGCAGGAAACCCTAGATCTAAGTCACGGGCTAATGGAGGATGAGGTTCCCATCGCTGTGAACAAGATGATCTTCGACTACGACCAACTGATAATCTGTGGGCCAACGTTCCCTCACGAAGTGGTTGGCTTCTCCGGTGGGAACAAATACCTATTCCCTGGGATCGCCGGGCGGGAGATAATCGACGCCACTCATTGGCTTGCTGCGCTGCTCACCAATCAGCGGGTTAATGGCGCCCAAGAGACACCTGTTCGCGAGATGATGAATAGAGCTGCTTCCTTTATCGAGATGCCTATTCTGTGTTTTAGCCTGGTAATGAGTGGCGAGGATCTGGCAGGCCTCTACATCGGCACGCCTGAGGAAGCATATAGGCGGGCTGCGGATCTCTCCGCCAAATTAAATGTGATCTACGTCGATAGGTCCTTCGAGAGGGTATTATCCATGGCGCCGGAGATGTACGGCGATCTGTGGACCGCGGCCAAAGCTATGTACAAGGTTGAACCCGTGGTGGCAGATGGCGGCGAGGTGATCGTCTATGCTTCCCATATCACAGAGGTCTCCTATACTCATGGAAGGCTCATCGACCAGATCGGTTATCATACGCGGGATTACTTCTTGAAACAGATGGATCGTTTCGGGGATATCCCTAAATGCGTGATGGCTCACTCGACCCATCTCAAGGGGCTAGGCGCCTTCGAGGGTGGTGTGGAGCGGGCAAGGATCAGGGTTACCCTGGCTACAGGCATCCCTGAGGAGCGCTGTCAACGCATCAATCTGGGATATCTAGACCCAGCGAAGATCGATCCATCCGAATGGGAGGATCGAGAGGATGAGGGCATCTTGTTGGTGAGGGAAGCCGGGGAGACCTTGTATCGACTTCGCAGCTGGGGGGAGAGTGTGCAAAGGTGGGCATGATGAAGCAAGATCTTGGCCTTATCGGCCTGGCAGTAATGGGTCAGAACTTAGCCTTGAACATAGAGAGAAACGGGTTCTCGGTGGCGGTCTACAATCGCACGGCGAGTAGGACCCAGGAGTTTGCGGAGAAGCGAGCACGCAGTAAGAATATCCTGCCCACCTATTCCATCGAGGAGTTCGTTCACTCACTTGAGACTCCTCGGAAGGTCATGATCATGGTCAAAGCTGGAGAGCCGGTGGACGCCCTGATCGAGCAACTCAAGCCCCGTTTGCAGCCAGGTGATTTGATCATAGACGGCGGAAACTCCTTTTTCGAAGAGACTGAGCGCCGGTCCAAGGATCTTCATGGGCTGGGGTTGTTGTATATCGGTATGGGCATCTCCGGTGGGGAACACGGCGCCCTCTGGGGACCCAGCCTCATGCCTGGTGGTCAGCGGGAGGCCTATGACATCGTGGAGCCTATCCTCGCTGCCATAGCGGCCAGGGTAGATGGAGAGCCCTGTGTGGCCTATATTGGGCCTGGAGGGGCTGGTCACTACGTTAAGATGGTCCATAACGGCATCGAGTACGGGGATATGCAACTCATCTGCGAAGCGTACGATCTCTTACAGCGGGCGTTGGGCTTTTCGGTTGCGGAGTTGCACGAGGTCTTCACTGAATGGGATCGAGGCGAACTCTCCTCCTACCTCATCGAGATCACGGCTGATATCTTCACCAAGATCGACGAGGAGATGGGGAAGCCACTGATAGATATGATCCTAGATATGGCCGAGCAGAAAGGCACAGGCAAGTGGGTCTTAAAGAACGCTCTCGACTTGGGCGTCCCCATACCCACTATCAGTGCGGCGGTGGAATCACGAGACCTATCGACCTATAAGGCGGAACGAGTGGCGGCTTCGCAGATACTACTTGGCCCTTCGGTTCAATATCAAGGCAACCCCAGGGACTTCATCGAAGCGCTGGAAGCGGCTCTCTACGCTTCGAAGATCTGCTCTTATGCCCAGGGTATGGCACTCTTGCAGATCGCTAGCCATGAGTACAACTATGCCCTACGCCTGGGGGAGATCGCTCGCATCTGGCGGGGTGGATGTATCATCCGGGCGCGGCTTTTGGACAAGATTCGCCTCACATTTGAGCGCAACCCCAACCTATCGAATCTTTTGCTGAATCCGGAGTTCGCCGCTGGGGTCCAGAGCCGGCAGGATGGCTGGCGCTTAGTAGTTAGAACAGCAGTTGACCTTGGCATCCCTTGCCCGGCCATGAGCGCCTCACTGGCCTACTATGATGGTTACCGGAGTGAACGTTTGCCCGCCAACCTGATTCAGGCCCAACGGGATTACTTTGGAGCGCATACCTATAAGCGAGTCGACAAAGAAGGGGTTTTTCATACTGAGTGGCAGAACAAGTGAGGTGGGGAGTTGTCCTCGAAGCGATATCTCCTCGGCATCGACATAGGAACTGCAGGTTGTAAGTGCATAGTTGTCGACTTGGAAGGGAAATGTCTAGGAGAAGAGACTAGCCCCTATTCGATCCTTTCACCCCGCGCCTCCTGGGTGGAACAGGACCCGGAGGCTGTATTCGCTGGCGTGATAGAAGCGGTGAGGAAGGTTGTTTTTACCTCCCATGTGTCGCCAGATGAGATCTGGGCATTGTCGTTCAGTGGGGCCTTTCATAGCCTTCTAGCCGTGGATCGGGGGGGCATCCCCCTCACGAACGCCTTGATCTGGGCAGATACGCGCGGTGGGGATTCATCGCTTCACATTCGGGAAGAACACGATGGCCATCAGATATATCAACGAACCGGTTGCCCAGTCCATCCTATGTATCCCGCCTCCAAAATCCTTTGGATGCGTGAGAACCTTCCAAGCATATATCGAAAGGCCCACAAGTTCATCTCTCTCAAGGAATACGTGCTTCACCGATTGTTGAATAAGTACCTCATCGATCGGTCGATAGCCTCTGGCACCGGGCTCTTCAATATCCACCATCTTGACTGGGACTATGATACGCTCGCGATAGTGGGTATCACAGCGGACAGGCTTTCGGAGCATGTGGCAACCACCAAGATATTTGAAGGCCTCGAGCCGATCCACGCCGAGGCCATGGGTATCCCTTCTGACGTGCTGGTTGTCATCGGGGCTGGAGACGGCCTCCTCTCGAACTTGGGTGCTGGTTCGGTGGAGCCTGGCCAACTGACTTGCATGATCGGAACTAGCGGGGCCCTCCGTGTCCTCTCTCAGGAGCCGAAATTGGATGAGGAGGAGAGAACTTGGTGTTATCTGCTAACTGATCAGGTTTGGGTCATAGGAGCAGCGATAAACAACGCAGGTTTGGTATACCAATGGTTTCGAGACCATTTCTGTCCTGCTGCTGAGGACTCATATGAATCTCTTGATGAAGAGGCAGCCGAGGTGGGCGTTGGTTCAGAGGGCTTGATCTTCTTGCCCTATCTGACCGGCGAGAGGAGCCCGAATTGGAATCCTAATGCCCGGGGGGTCTTATTCGGCTTATCCTTGCGCCATGACCGTCGGCACTTCGTTAGAGCGATCATGGAGGGAGTAGCCTATAGAATGTATAGTATCCTTCTGGCATTGGAAGAAGTCACTGGTAAGACAACTGAGACTAGAGGTTCTGGGGGTTTCCTTCGGTCGCCTCTTTGGATCCAGATTATGGCCGATGTATTTGGGCGGGAGATCGTTGTTCCTCAACTCATCGAAACCACCAGCCTCGGGGCGGTCTTTCTAGCGATGTATGCTTTGGGCCTAGTAGGCGATCTAAGAGAGGTCAGGGAATACGTGTCTATTAAGGATAGGTACACACCGAATACAGAAAACCATTCTCTCTACCTGCGACTTTTCGATGTATATGGGAAGGTGTATCAGGGGGTAGTGGCTCAGTTTCGCGAGATATGTGAGATCCAAGCGGCATCCACAACATAGTTGCATTTGATGCGATCGGTCGCTCGACAGGTCAGGTGAAAGCTGTAAGGCTACGGAATAGCATCTTCTTCTGTCTCCAAATCCGTTGATCCAGCCAAGGAATCCTCAGAGGGACCCCTTCTCCACAAGTAGATCGATGGTGAAGGCCGTAGCGAAACCAGAGTGGGCGCCGGGGCCTGGATTCCGTGGCGATCGACATCTTATTGATGGGCGAGCCAGATTCCTCGGCTTAAGTGAGGTCAGTCGCTGTTTGCCATCCCGATACCTACCTGGATACTTTGCCCTTGACCAAGAAGTGAGGGGGCTATATTGGTTGCGGGTCGTGAGTTCTGCGGCGAAGTAGTGGAGGCTGGAGGTCGGATCCCCAGATCGAAGGTATGGGGTCTAGTGGCAGGCGAGGCCTAAGAAATGAGGTGCCCAGAGGGCTACGCATGGAGTGTGAGAGCCGACGACGCGCAAGTTTCGCCGATTCTTCTCTCGTGGATTTGAAGGTATAGGAGGGGTAGAAGTTGGAAACTGTATTGCATGGCAGGATGGAGAGGGTAACGATCAGCGAAGGGGCTTCGTTTGTCATCATCGGCGAACGGATTAACCCCAGTGGCAGGAAGCGACTTGCCGAGTTCTTGGGCCAAGGTGACATGTCATTGGTGCGGCAGGAAGCCTTAGCTCAAGTTGAGGCCGGTGCGCAAGTTATCGACGTTAACGTGAGTGCCGTCGATGTCGATGAAGAGATAATCCTCCCTCAGGCGGTGCAGACCGTGGCTGAGGGTGTAGACGTCCCCATCTGCATTGACACCGCAAACCATGAGGCCTTGGCTGCTGCCTTGACCGTTTGTCCGGGCAAGGCTCTTGTGAACTCGGTTACTGGTGAGGAGGCCTCTCTACAGGCGGTACTTCCCTTGGTGAAGCAATACGGTTGTGCAGTGATCGGGTTGTGCATGGATGAGGAGGGCATCCCCAAGAAGGCCCAGCATCGGTTGGAGATAGCGAAAAAGATCGTATCTGCTGCCGAGGTTTATGGCATTCCCCCCGAAGATGTGATCATCGATCCCCTGGCCATGACAGTAGGGGCAGATCACACGGCAGGAGTGGCAACCCTAGAGGCGATCAGGCTAATCCGCATGAACCTGGGAGTAAATATCACCTTGGGAGGGAGCAACATCTCCTTCGGCTTGCCAGAGCGCAGTCTAATCAACAGATCGTTTCTGGCTATGGCTATAGCAGCGGGGCTGACCTGTGCGATCGTGGATCCTCTTGATGTTGAGATTCTCAAGACAATAGCTGCCTGCGATCTCTTGATGGGTTGGGATGAATATGCCATGCGGTTCTTGGCCCGCTCAAGGGCCGGATGGTAGCGTGAGGGACTGCTGAGGGTGGTTTAGTGCATGCAAGGAATCCCTTCCGCGCCCACGCGAGCGAAACTGCGCAGTTTGGCTTGAGGCCCCTTTAACAACGGCGAAAATTGGTCGCGTAATAGACTACGAATCATTGACTGCAGGCGGAAGCCTCCTCTAGGTACGAGAGGAGGCTTTTTCGTGCAAATTGAGACATTGATTGAAGGTTTCAGATTGTACAACTCCTGCAAAGGTTTGAGCCCCAAAACGATCACCTGGTACGATGCTTTCCTCCGCCACTTCGCTGACTTTCTTAGGCACAATCAGCATCCCACCGAAATCTCCCAATTGAGTATCAGCCACCTCAGGGCATGGCTCCACCATGGTCAAGAGCGGGGCCTCTCCCCATACACTGTCCAAGGCCAAGCCCGTACTTTGAAGACCTTCTTCAGATTCGCTCAAGAGGAGGGCTACCTTGAAACCAACATCGCGAGCAGACTCAAGGTGCCGCGCGCCCCAAAACGGATCATCCAGACCTTTTCCGAAGAACAGCTGCGGCAACTCTTGGCCGCGACTAGGTCGACCAGAGACAAGGCCATATTAGCCCTCTTCATCGACACCGGGATCAGGGTCACAGAGCTTGCCTCTCTAAGGATTCAAGACGTTGACCTCGACCGGGGGAGGGTAAAGGTCAGTGGCAAGGGGGCTAAAGAGAGGTTCGTTTTCTTCGGGAATAGGTGCCGACGTTTGCTCTGGCGCTACGTCAACGCGGAGAGACCCGATGTCCCGTCGGATAGGCTCTTCATCAACAGCCATGGTCAACTGCTGAAGGCCAGGGGAATCCTGGAGATGATGAGGAGATGCGGAAAGCGTGCAGGAATCAGGGGGGTTCGCTGTTCCCCTCACACTCTCCGACATACCTTCGCCAAGCGGTTCCTCTTAAACGGCGGCGATGTCTTCACCCTACAGCAAATTCTGGGCCATTCTAGCCTAGAAATGGTGAGAAGGTACCTTGCTCTTTGCTCACACGAGGTCGGACGCCTCTATCGCCCACACAGCCCGCTTGACCAGTTGGGAAAAGCCATCTCCTGATCCCAACAGTGCAGCGTGCCGAGACTCATTCTGCGAACCCGTCAAGCTGAAGATGGCGGGGACGATGGGGGTCAATTTCTCTTCAAACATCCCCATCCTCAGACGAAGATCGCCCGCCGAGAGCATGCAACCATCGCAGGGTTGACGAAGGAAGCATGGACTCAGTGGAGAATTGCCGATGAGCTCCATGTGACGCCGCAGTCCACCCGTCGGATCCTGAAAGAGCCTAGTGAGGGTTGATCCACGTGGTCTCACTGCAGCGGTGACCTACCTAGCAACTCAAAGGTGAGTCTCGGAAGACAATTGGTGGATACAGCCAGACATCGGCGAGCTCTTTGACAAGCTTATGACACTTCAGTAGAATTGGTCAACCACGGAGGCACGATGAGAATTCAAGAGGACAGGTGCACTGGCTGCGGGTATTGCCTCCTCATCTGCCCCGAAGGGGCCATTTCGTCTGACGGCTGGGCGGCCATCGATGCTGGCAAGTGCACCGATTGTAACCTTTGCTTCTTCGCTTGCCCCAATGATGCGTTAATGGCCGATGTGCCGGTGAGAAGGAAGAGACCACAGGCCGGCGACCATTACGATGCGGTAGTCATTGGCACGGGGATAGGAGGCCTGATGGCTGGGGCCGCTCTAGCCAAGGAGGGGTGGGAAGTGGCCCTCTTCGAGAAACTTTCCTTTGTAGGCGGCCGATTCACGGAGATAGACCATCGAGGCTACAGGGTTACCACCGCGGCCTGGACCTCCTTGGGAAAGAGATGCCATATCGGGCGCTTCCTCGAGGAGGTAGGCGCCCGCGTGGAGTACATTAGCCTCAAGGATCTGGGGCGGTCTCACCAGTCCAGTATTCGCTTTCGCGACGGACGGGAGTATCCTTCACTAGAGGCAATGCTTTCTCCTCGCGAGCACCGCTTGTACCTCTCGACCATGGCCGGGAGAGGAAAAGAGGACCTGCGGCGCGTTAGCACGCGGGCTTATCTAGAGCGCTACGTGCAGAATGAGGACTTCTTGGCCACCATTGATGCCATGGTAGGCACCGCCTCAGGGCTGAGGATAGAGGAATTCCCGGCAAGTGAGTATATCCAGAGTACGATCGATATTGTCTCCGCTGGCCAAGAGTTCGCCTTCCCTGTAGGTGGAGTGCGATCGATAGTCGAGGCTCTAGCCCAGGTCATCCGTAAACATGGGGGCGAGATTTTCAATGCGGAGGTCAGCAGCATCGTGATCGAGGATCAGGAGGCAAAGGGGGTAGTCTTGTTAGGGCAGACCTTCGTCGGGGCAGGGGCGGTTGTTCACAATGTAGGAGCTAGAGCGCTCGTGAGGCTTGTGAGGAGAGATAGATTGCCAGAGGAGTATGTTGGCCGCATAGAACGCCTTATCCCCATGGACTGTGCCGCCCTCATCTTGGGGACGGACGTGCCCCTTCTCACTGAAGCTCCCATGTTGGTGACGCCGAGGTGCGACCGGGTGGTGGGCATGTTTGCCCCCACCTTCTTCGATCCCTCTGTGGCGCCACCGGGCAAGCACATGGTGGACGTGTTTTTCCCTGTGCATTCGGCACATAGAACGCGAGAACTGGATTTAGCTTGGGGTGACCTGCGGGCACTTTTCCCGCATATCGACGACGTCCTGGATTTGGCTGTTCCCATGTTCTTCACTGGCGCTTGGACGGGAGCCCAGACCGCTCAAACGTTCGGCCAAGTTGGGGAAGAGCGCCTTGATCCCCGCACGCCCATAAATGGCCTCTATCTTGTGGGTATGGACGCCATAGGGAGCGGTGTGGCCGGGGACTTGATGCCGATAGGGGTGCGAAGGATGCTGGAGTACTTGCTCTAAGAAAGACAAAGGTGATAGACGAAAAGATGCACTAGAGGCGGAAGCTATACGCTGAGGAGTTCGAGATCGACCAGGACTGGGCGAGGCCCGGGAGCAGGATGACAATCACCGATATCATCCTCTTCCCCTAGACTCTCCAGCGACCATAATCAATTGCCCATTCAGACCGAGTTCAGTAAGGGCAAGCCTCTAACTGACGCCTTGCTCCTGACAACGATGTTATGCTAGGAAAATCGTTTGAAACTCAAGACAACGGCTTTGCATACAGAGGTTCAAAGAAGACTACTGAGGAACCTCGGCGGTCTGAAGGCGAGGGAAAGCAATGACAGAATCCGCTCGAGTGTGCGGCGGCGAAGATCCTCGGACAGGGACAAGAAGTGCAAAAGGAGGCCTCTTTCAGTGTCCCCGGGTCAAATAAAGAGAGTCATCTCCCAACCATATTTCTGGACCGGGATGGACAGCAAGGCATTGACTGCAGGGCTACGCAGTGATATAATGGTTTTGACTTCTGGAAGGTATCCCGCATACGTTCTTTCCCGGCATGAAGGTTAGCACATTACGAGCCTAGGACAGAATTGACCTGGCTAGCCTAGATTGATACCAAGAGCGTGATCAATTGCTCCAACAAAAGGGAATATCGCTTATGCCTTGTGGCAGATGTTAACAATGATGTGAAAGCCAGCAACATGAGTAGTTATCTGTTGGAATGCTACGAGAAGGCAATACGACTTTGGCATAACCCGAGGAGGGGCCCAAGGGAATATTTCTGGCTGGCGATCTACCTTCTCTATCTTCTGCTCGTTTCAGTTCTTACCTTCACTTACTTAGGTCCTTGGTTGGTTGGTCGCACAGACCTTGGACCGCGCCTCGAGTTCGCAAGTGGCTTTGGCCTGACTATCACATATTTGATCATTTGGTTCGTGTTCGTCCGCGGACGACCCCATGAAGAGACCTGGGAAGATCGGTTAAGGGGTACTCTTGCGCCTGTTGCGTTACTCGTCACGGTCGGCTTCTTGCTGGACACTCGAGTCACCCGTGTACTTACGATGCTACACCACTTTTTGCTTGTTTTTCTCTTCGGTCTTCTATTCACAATACTCGATTGGCGGAGGTACAAGCGGGGTGGGCAGAAGCCAGAGGAACCGATAAACTTGAAGGCTACATTGGCTGCAGCCGACATTCCGCTTCTTGTAGGCCTAGTGTTGGTCATGGCGGTGGCCCGTTTCCAGTTACTTGAGAGTACCAAGCGAGAGCTCTTCCTTGGAGGTGCTCTTGCTCTTAAACTAGGATATTACTATGGTTCTTTCTGTCTTATCAATGCGTTCTTGCCACCGGAGAAAGCCCAAGGCCAGCAGGGTTGATCATTCCGGCGCTTCGTGTTCGCGCAACAGGACCAAAGTGTGTTCTGGTATCATATGAAACGTATGCTATACTTCTCTAGGAGGTGAGACGTGGATAGAACGCGGGTGGCGACACCCATAGCTTGGATAGCCATATATGGCGCTATCATTGGTGTGACATCGTTTGTGCCGCTGATACCCTACATAGGCGGTGGAGGGTTCCTACCACTATCCATATCGATTGCTGCGCTAAGCCCACTGATATTGGGATTTGGCCCAGGAGTCGTCTCGGCGTTGATTGGAGGCATAATTGGAATGTTCGTTAGCCCCGCATCTTATCCCTTCGGCCTAGTAGACGTTTTTTTTGTCGCGCTGCTACCTTCGGTCTTTTGTGGTTTCGCATTCAAGGGTCGCTCCACTGGATTCAGGCTAGCGTACATAACTCTTATGCTGATAAGTGGGGTATTTGCGGAGATCGTTCCGTACTACTACCCAGGGCCCGGGGGAGGCTTTCCAACCAGTCCGCCACAACCGTTGTATTTCCTCTTGGTAAGCTTCTTTTTTCTTCCATGGGTGCTGCTTTATGCGTCTCCCATTGGAACGAGATATATTGCTGCTTGGATCGAGGGTGAAGATAGGAGACGGCAGTTTCTGGGAGGTGGGCTTGGTATCCTGATAGGGCTAATGCCTTGGTCCATATGGATGGTGACGTCTGCTGCACTGATACTTAACTACCCACCTGAGCTGGCAGTCGCTATTTGGGTTTTTGCAATCTGGTCAAGGGCGATCCTTACACTCATATCAGCAATCATCTTTGTGCCAGTCGTGAGGTTGTTGGAGAGAAGTGGTATGCCTGCTCCTGCCGGAGCTGTTTGGCAGCCCAAACGTTGATTATTCCGCAAAATGAGAAACTTGTTCATTTCGCTGAGACCGCACTTTTGGTTGTTTTCCATCATTCCCGGATTGTCAGCAGTCTGGTTATCAGCACGCTCACTACCCGTGATCGAAACCACGATAGTCGTCATCATCCTAGCCTCCGGTGCTGGACTGGCAGAGCTACTCAACGACTACATTGATCGTCATTCTGACCTCTATCAGCAGGTAAAGAAACTTGGACCGGTGCCGATATCGGGGGGATCTGGAGTTGCATACTTGGGCGGCCTCAAAAAAAAGGAAGTTATGATATCAGCCGCCGCACTAATATGTGTCACTCTTGGTGCCGCAGTCTTACTTAACCGCTATGTGATCGGCTTGGTGGTGCTGGGGCTTATACTCGCTCTCGGATATTCGCTTGAACCTCTCAAATTGAAATCGAGAGGGGTTTGGGGACTCCTGGCTCTGGCGCTTGGTCGAGGCTTTGTTTCATTTCACATCGGCTGGGCGGCCATTTCAGTTCCCAATATCAAGTCGGCTGTTGCGGCTATCTTCCTTTCCTTGCTGTGTTTCGGAACCGCAACGTGCTCTTATCTGGCCGATTTCCCAGAAGATAAGAAACTGGGCATTCGCACATTTCCGGTTCAGGTCGGATTTAGGAACGCGCGATTGATTGCAGCGGGATCAATGATCGGGTCTTTAGTTGTCGTCACCTGCGCACAACTCCGCTTGCCAATCAAAGTCAACCTTCTGTTCTTGCCACTCGCTGTTATTGTCATATCTCTCGCCTTGCTAGTTGCGAGGACAGGTGTTGATGACATTGGTACTGTCTCGAAGCTACACGTCCTAGGAATGCTTGCTTTCGCGTTAGCTCCACTGGTTCTTCTCTGAAGACAGAACCCTCTATATAAGTTCAAAAGCCACCACAACGAAGACCGCTAGGAGTCCTGCTGCGAATACATAGTCAGTCGGCTTAAGCGGCTTGACGAAATACTCCGTCGGCCTCTTAGTCGCGCCAAAGCCTCTAGTCCTAACAGTTATCTCCAGACTGAGCCCAAGTCTAAACAGGATTAGTATCAACGAACCGAGCACACGCGGATACAGATACCTTATTCGGGTAATGATCCCCAGTTCATCTATGTCATGCCCTCTGAGCCGCTGAGCATCCAGTAGGTCGTTCCATGTTTGCTGAACCAGCGGCACGAACCGCATTCCGGTAAGGAGCACAAAGCTCATATCACGAGGGATTTGCAGCTTCATTAGGGCGTACGATAGATCGTCAACATCACTAGTGAGTGCGAGTAGCATGGCGCTTGTAATAACACATAGAATCTTCAACGACCCAATGACACCTACCACCAAACCTTCGAGCGTGAACGTTCCTACCGTCCTCCCCGCAACTTGGATGTCGGCAAGCGTGAATATGGGCGTGTAGGATTGACCATATCTGTAGAGAAAACCCTGAGTAATTATCAATGCGCCAGACACAATGAGCCCCAAGGTTATGGGCCTCGAGGCTTGGACCAAATCAATCCTTGCAAGAAACCACAAGAGCAATAGAAGGCCTAACCAAAGTGAGAACACGGACAGTCCGCCCTCAAACCCTGGGCCGAGTACCACCAGTAAAGCAGTCAGCGCGACTACAACTAGCTTTATGAGAGGGTGTAACTGATACACGAAATTGTCGTGAGATCTCTCTTGCATCATGCGTTCCCCCTATGTAAATGACCCGCCTGAGGTGGCTCCCCTGACTGGTATGCCGTGCTGTTCTAGGCACTTTGCCAATGCCACCAATTGGGGACACTCCAAACCATAGTTATCCAGTGATACGCTGGCCAAGATGTTTCCTGTTGAATCATCGGCGACAACCTTTCCTTCAAACAGGACAATCCATCTATCTGCGTATTCTGAGATGACGTCAAGGTTATGGGTCACTACTATGATTGTGTGCCCTCTCTCATTTAGCGATTTCAATATTTGTGCTAAGTGGGCCCTTCCGAAATAGTCTTGGCCAAAGAATGGTTCGTCCAAGATTATGACTTCGGGCTCCAGGGCTATTATGGACGCCAGTATTAACTTCGTTCTTTCCCCAGAACTAAGTTTCCCTGGATACAAATCTTGTTTCTCTTCTAGTCCTACAACCGCTGCAGCTTTTTTCACTCGCCTATCTACTTGTTCGGCACCAAGTTGTCTCAACCCATACGCTATTTCGTCGAAAACGGTGTTTTCATATAGAAGCTGGTGGTCCGGGTTCTGTAGAAGGATACCAACTTCTTTCGAGATCTCTCCAATTGTGAGCCTTCGCAGGTCTTGGCCATTCAGCAACACCTTTCCGCGCAGTGGCCTTAGAAGGCCAACAAGATGCTTTAATAGCGTTGTTTTTCCTGAACCATTCGGCCCAACAACTCCCACGAAATCACCTTTCGATATTCTGAGGTTAATATCCCTCAGGGCAGCCTGGCCCCTTGGGTATGCGTAGTGGAGATCCACGGTCTCTATCACCACGTCGTTTCTATGCCGCGGGCTCACTCCTCGAATGTTTGAACTGATTTCTGCCCCGATGACCTTTGCCAGATTTCCATCCCATGAGTTCAATAATAGGTCGCAGCATTCATCAACGGTTAGAGGCAACTGCTGAGCACCAATTCTCATCGCAAGCCTTGTCACGGGCGCAACGTTGATCCGCGCCTTATTAAGGAGATCAAGGCGTTTAATGACTTCGCGAGGGTGATCAAATGCTAGAGCTTCTCCAGTGACAGACAGCAAAAGCACGTAGTCAACTATTTCAGCGACCTGGGAAAGATCGTGAGTTGTCACAACTATTGTGAGCCCGTTTTCCCTTTTTAGCCTGACTAGTGCTGACAGGATTTGTTTCCTACCAGACGGGTCTATGTCCGCAAAGGGCTCATCTAGGAGCAAGACCTCCGGTTTCATTGCCAAGGCGGCGGCAATGGCCAACCGTTGCTTCTGCCCATATGAAAGTGTGCCTGGTGACCTTTTCTGAAAGCCAGCGAGTCCAACCAACTCCAAGCCCCATTCTATTCGTTCCTTTATTTCCTCCCTTGGTAGGCCAAAGTTCGACGGAGCAAACGCACATTCAGCTTCTACAGTTCCGAAAAGTATTTGCGTCTCTGGATCCTGCTGAACTATAGCAAGATGCTGAGCGATGTCACGGAGATTTGCGCCAACAACATCAAAGCCCATGACACTCGCTCGGCCGGAAACCTGTCCAGCGAGAAGATGAGGTATGATGCCAGTGAGGATATGGAGCAGAGTGGTCTTGCCAGAGCCGTTAGCTCCAAGCACGGCTATGCATCCTCCCCTTTCCACTTGCAGATTGATCCCACGTAGCGCGACCGTTCCGTCTGGATACTGGAACGAGATGTTATCGAGCTCGATCACGACCTCAGCCATCGCTCCATGCATTCTTCATTCTACTAAACATACTGCCCACACTTTGTCTTTTCTATTATACCATACATGAGCTTTAGTGCGAGGTTTGAGCCAAGTAGCGCCAGGTGGGATGGGTTTGGGTCCGCCCATAAAGACCTAATCGCAGATATGATACTCATGAACTGTCGCAAGCCAGCCAGAAATACTAGTTAGCTCAGGTCTCGATTATCTCTCCACAACGCAGGGAAGGAAAAATGAAAATTGGGATCACCCTTTCCAAGCCTTGAGACAGGTTGTGTCTCGATGTTCGTGGAAATTGGCATAGCCTCCCATGAATTACTTCCTTACTCAGCATAACTCAGGCCGCGACCATCTGCATGGGCATCCCTCGGACTTGTATCTCGGGACAAGTTTCAAGAATGACCGGCATCGCCATCACCCGAGGCAGGTCTCGCCAACCATCGATGCGACGCAGACGGATCTGGCCGCTGGCCATGAGGCCATACAGCAGCACCAACACTGCTCCTTCCGAGGGCAATGCGGCCTGGGTCTTCACCCGACGGCGGAACTCTCCGTGTCCCACGGGATCCTGTAAGGACAGCCGCTCGATGACGTTGGTGGTGCGCAAGCATTTCCACTGGGAGGGTGGGTAGCGGTAGAAGGTGAGAATCTCTTGATCGGCTTCCAAAAGGCTCTTCACCACCCCCACACACCGCTTCTCCCACTTTCTGATAAACCGTTGATAGGCAGCCTGCGCTTCCACAAGGGAGTCGGCATCGACGATGGCGTGGAAATCCTCACGGACCGCATCATGAGCATGGCGAGGGGCATGGGCAAGCAGGTTG
>Ga0315314_1000455_pt1 | contig 45397 bp, 48 predicted proteins | sample TDP9_MG_FD_203631 | JGI IMG/M metagenome (GOLD analysis project Ga0315314, IMG submission 203631) | Freshwater sediment microbial communities from Lake Towuti, South Sulawesi, Indonesia - TDP9 | ecosystem: Environmental > Aquatic > Freshwater > Lake > Sediment | place: Indonesia: South Sulawesi... | reverse complement strand
ATCTTATGCCAAAAGTGCGGCTTCAAGACCATCCGAGACTTCCAGCGTGGGGACTACATCTTCAAAGAGGCGGAGGAGTGTCCGAAATGCAACGAAAAAATGTTGATAGCCTCCATCTATCGTGAGGCCAAGGAGAAGGAAAGCTAAGTTAACACCATGCATCCGTTCTCCACGATCAAAACAGTGTGCTCCGCCTGCGCTACGGGTTTTCCGCTAGCCTCTACGAGAACGGGGTACGACATCAAGCTCTTCGACGAAAGAAGCTCTGAGAAAGCGGGTTTATAGCAATCAAGTGGCACTTGTCCTTGGAGCCACCGCTCAGTGAAAGGAAGACCTCGAAAATTTTCCTTTATAAAGCTTAGTAGTTGCTTGGCATAAGGGTTCTTCAAAGACCTATGCTTCAAAAATCGAAAGATGCACGCTTCAAAGCCGCTCTCAACCCTGCCAACCGCGTTAGCAACGGTTACGAAAGGCTCAACCCCGTAAACTTCCCCAATATTTACACGCGCAGTGGAAACGTGAAGCACATTAGGCAGGGATTTTCCCGCGTGCAACAGGTATCGTTCAACCTTGTGCCCAGTAAGATTTGAAACTGGTTTGAAGCCGCGGTTCTTTATCGTCTTTTGAATGGTTGAACCGAACTGCGACGTAAGCAATCCGGGACGAAGGATCTCGATGGCTTTCTTAAGGGCTTCTTCCGCCGCTTGCACGAGGCTCTCATACTGTGGGTTAAAGCACACGGTGAAGGCAGTGTCAGCAATATAACCATCCACATGGACGCCGAGGTCTATCTTCACGATGGAGTTTTCCGGAATTCTTCCTCTGTCTTGAGGAGGCGATGTGTAGTGCGCGGCGATCTCATTTATAGACACGTTGCAGGGAAACGCGGGCTTACCCCCCATCTCCTGAATCAGAGACTCCGTTTTTTCACATAAATCAATGATAAGCATGCCCTCGCGAACGGTCCTCCTAGCCTCCTCTCGAACCTTAGCGACGATTTTCCCCGCCTGCTGATACTTTTGAAAGATTTCTTCAGGAATGATCATCGCCTGCACACAGATTCTTTTAAATGCATGGGAAGTTAAAAAAGTTTAGAAAAGGAGGAAAATGAACGTGGCAAAAATAAGGTGGTTGGGACATTCCGGCTTTGAAATCGAACTACTAAACAAAATAGTCTTGGTAGACCCGTGGTTGGATGGAAACCCTTTGGCCCCCATGAGGGCTGCGGACCTCGAAAAAGCCGACATCCTTTGCGTCACCCACGATCACCCGGACCACCTCGGCGACGCCATTCAAATCTGCAAACAAACCGAAGCCACCTTCGTCGGCATATACGAGTTGAGCGTTTACGCCTAGGAAGAAGGCGTAAAAGAGGCTGTTGGAATCAACATCGGCGGAACCATCGACGTGAAGGAAATAAGCATATCCATGGTTCAGGCTTTCCACTCCACCACCCGAGGAGCTCCCACGGGCTTCGTTATAAAGGCGGAGGAAAAAACCATCTATCACGCTGGCGATACGAGTCTATTCGGAGACATGAAGCTTATCGGCAAAATCCACCATCCAGACATAGCGTTGATCCCCATCGGAGGCTACTACACGATGGGTCCCGAGGAAGCAGCCGAAGCGGTGAAGCTCATTAAACCAACCATCGTCATCCCCATGCACTACCAAACCTATCCGGTGTTAACTCCCTCAGCTGAGGGCTTCGTCAAAATCGTGAAAGAAAAAACTCCGGAGGTAAGAGTTATCGTACTAAAACCTAGTGAAGCGTACCGGTTCTGACCTAGCAAAGCATCCGATTCATTTCTATTAGCATGACCGAGAAGCCGTTTCCGTACATTTACCGAAAACTAGTTTTCACATTACAGGCGTGATTATCTCAGGGGATAAGGTTACGAAGTCGTCCCCTCCCATGTGATAGATCGGTTTCACCCTTTTGAGGTCAAGCCTTCTAACGAAAACTCCTTCGTTCGCGTAAGCCATTAGGATATCGCCTATGAAAATCGTGTGATCCCCTGTCGATATCCGTTGACGCAATTTACACTCCAAGTGCGCCACGCATTCCTTAATGATGGGTGGTTGAACCATCTTCGCTCGAAGAGGGGTTAACCGCGCTTCCTTAAACTTGTCGTATTCTCTTCCAGTCATCCTACCGCAAAGCAAGGTTTCTTTAAGGAAATCCATTGTTGGAATATTGACCACGAATTCCTTGGTTTCTTCAATTAGTTGGTGGGAGTACCTTCGGGGAGCAATGCCCGTGGCAAGCATAGGCGGTACGATGGACGCGGGCATGGACCAAGCCAGGGTTATGACATTTGCTTTTCCTGCCCTGTCCATACAGCTCACCAACACCACCTGCCTTGGGTACAATAACCGATAGGCTGAAGACAAATCAACCTTAACCTTCTTGGTCTCCAACTTGATTCGCCTCATCGCACAATTTATCAAGATAAAGTGAATCGCGGTTTTAAGGAAGTTAGACTATTTGATGAAAAACTTCTCTATAATATTCTTTGCTTCCTCCCTTTTCCTTTGATGCTCCCTAAGAAACCTCTTTACCCTATCTGCCAAGAGGGCTTTGCATTCGCCGCAAATGACCTCCCCTAACCTGCATTCCTTTTCGAGCTCCTTGACCCTCTCGTCGCTTTCTTCAAAAAGATGATAATAGTAATGAAAGATGGAGCATATGGATGGTTCTCCTCCGTATTTTCTCTGCTCTCTTTCCGTTGGCTTGCCTCCTGTGAAGGCGTTCCAAATTTTCCTTTCCGCCACTTCTGGGGGGTCCACAGTGAATATGCACGTTTCAGGTAGGGACGCCGACATCTTTCCACCCTTACCCAAACCAGGCAAGAACTTGCAGTGAATCTGAGCCGGTTTATAATACCCAAGCTTTGGAGCTATATCCCTGGTTACCCTCCAGTAGGGGTCTTGGTCGATCGCCGCTGGGATCAAGCATGGCACCTTCTTTCCCGTTAGAAACGATTCTAGAAAGGCAGGGGCTGCCTGAAGGGCGGGGAAGAATATGATCCCTATGTTTGAGCTGTCCTCAAAGCCGAAGACCGCCTTCACAGTGGAAAACGTCACGTGCTTAGCGATTCTTATGGCTAAGTCGTAAAGAGCACTGATATGTTTGACATCTGAGATGATCACCGTTTTTTCTGGGTCGAAGCCAACGGCGATAACGTCTAAGGCGTTTTCATAAGTGAAGCCAAGGGACTTCTCCACGGTAAATTCAGGGTGTATCAGAAACTTCTCGTCGTCGGTCATCTGGAAATAGAGTTTTGCTTCAAAGGCATCTTGAATGTGCTTTGTAAAAAACCAAGGGATGAGATGCCCAATGTGAACCGGGCCAGAGGGACCCCTGCCTGTATATAGCACGAATTTTTCCCCCGCCTCGTACAAGTCAAGAATCCAGTCTAGGTCTCGGTGCGAGAAAAACAGCCTCCTTTGCAGTTGCGGATGCAACTCTCCCGTGTGTTTCCTTATTCTTTCCAGAAGCTCGTCGGTGATGGGCTGTGTTCCAAACTGCCGTATCAATTTGTCGTAGTCGATCTTGCCCGAAACCTCCCAAGGCGTAACAACCATTTCCTCTTCTTCATTAACCACGACTTAACACCCGTCCATCACTAATCCTCTCGAACAGGCATTCTCTTAAGGATTCAAGACAAAATATAAATAACCTTTGTGTTTATATCCAATAGCTGGTGAAGGGATGTCCCACCAATTCCCATTCTTTGGCTTCTGATCCCGCTTTTGACGAGCTTAGAGCATATGAATTCGTTGAAACCTTTTAAGGAGTTTAATCATAGTGCTAAAACTGCCTTGTCAACCTTCGATAATGGGGTTGAAACCCAATAGATTATGGAGGAGGCATCATGCCTGAGCTTCGAGAGCATGAACAAAAAACCTTACTTGCGTTGGAAAAGCTGAGGGGCAAGGGACATGTCGATCAGATAGTCGAGGTCAGCGGTTTGGCGCACGCGGCAGTTATGCGCGCCGCTCTCTCCCTCAAGGCGAAGAATCTAACAAAGCTCCATGAGCAAAAAAGGACAATAATTGCGCTAAGTGAGGAAGGAAAGTATCATGCTAGGAGAGGGCTGCCGGAAAGGCGTTTAGTCGATTCCTTAGTCCAGTTGGGTGGTGAGGCTTCGGTTGAAGACGTTGTTAAGAGGGCAGCCCTAGAAAAGAGGTTTTTGACCATCGCGCTTGGGTGGCTACATCATAAGGGCTGGGCGACTATAAAGAAGAGAGAACGGGTTCTCAAAGCCTTAAGAGAGCCACAAGTGGGAATCGATGAAAAGCTCATTTCCCTGCTGGAGGAAAAGGGTGCCCTAGTTGTGGAGGAGCTGAGCGAAGAACTCCAAAACGCAGCCTCAGCTCTAAAGAGACGGAAACTCGTAAAGGTCAAAGAAAAAACCTTGAGGGAACTGGAGTTAACAGAGAGCGGTTGGGAACTGATTAGACTGGGAATAGAGGTTGTGGAGGAGATCAGCCAGCTAACCCCCGACCTCATTCGAACCGGAAGGTGGAAGAAAGTCAAACTTCGACGCTTCGATGTCACGGCTCCGGGTCCCACGGTGTATCCTGGAAAGATCCACCCGGCTCAACAGATCATCCAGAGTGTCAGGGAGATTTTCCTCGAAATGGGCTTCACGGAAATTCGGGGTCCCATCGTGGAAACCGCCTTTTGGAACTTCGATGCCTTGTTCCAACCTCAAGATCACCCAGCAAGAGAGATGATGGACACCTTCTATCTTGCATACCCTGAAAGGGGAGGGTTGCCAAGAAAAAATGTTGTGAAAGCCGTGGCTAAAACCCACGAGAATGGTTGGATAACGGGCTCGAGGGGTTGGGAGTACACGTGGAGCCCTGAAGAGGCAAGGAAGCTCATACTCCGGACCCATACTACCGCGGTAACCATCCGCCACCTTGCCGAGCATAAGAAACCCCCCGTGAAAGTGTTCTCGGTAGACCGGGTGTATCGAAACGAGAAGGTGGACTACAAACACCTCGCAGAGTTCCACCAAATTGAGGGGATCATCATGGACAAGAACGTCAGCCTACGAGACTTAATGGGCACACTGAAGGAATTTTACCTCAAGCTCGGATTAAAGAAGGTGCAGTTTTGGCCCAGCTACTTCCCCTACACAGAACCCTCTGTGCAATCCACCGTCTACGTTCCAGAGTACAAGGCATGGATCGAGCTCTGCGGAATGGGCATCTTTCGGCCAGAGGTTTTGGAGCCCCTCGGCATAACGTATCCCGTGTTGGCTTGGGGAGGGGGATTAGAACGCCTGATTATGCTGAAACTCGGGGTGGACGACGTGAGGTTCCTATACAAAAACGACTTAGGATGGATTAGGAGGAGTCCAGTTTGCCAGTGATCACCCTAAATAGGGATCGCTTCTGCTCCTTCATCGGTCGACAAATCAGCGTGGAGGAAATGGTCAAGTGGCTCCCCTGGTTAGGCGTGGACATAGAGGAAGTCGGACCTGACTACGTGAAAATCGAGTTTAACCCTAATCGAGTGGATTTCTCGAGTTATGCTGGGGTGGCGCGAGGTTTCCGTGGGCTCATGGAGTGGGAAACGGGCCTACCAAAATACCAAGTGGCGGAAGGAGAGATCGTCCTGAACGTGGATCCGAAGGTGGCTGAGGTTAGGCCCTATGTCGTAGCCGCGGTCGTCCGCAACGTAAAGCTGGACGACGAAATTGTGCGGGAGCTCATGGAGATGCAGGAGGACCTCCACTGGGGGGTGGGCAGGAACCGGAGAAAGGCCTCCATTGGTGTGCATGACCTAGACAAGGTACAGCCGCCGTTCTTATACACGGCTGAGGATCCAGACGCGGTAAGGTTCGTTCCGCTGGACAAGACAGAGGAAATGAGCCTGCGAGAAATCCTAGAGAAGCATGAAAAGGGTATCGCTTACCGACATATCGTGGATTGGGCTCCAAGGTATCCATTACTCGTGGACCGCGAGGAAAGGGTTTTATCGATGCCACCTGTCATCAACGGCGAACTCACCCGAGTCAAAAGCCAAACCCAAAACTTATTCATCGACATCACCGGAACCGACGAAAACGCGATCACGAGGGGCTTGAACGTTTTGGTCACAGCCCTAGCGGACATGGGCGCAACCATCGAGAGCGTTCACGTCAAGTACCCAGATCATGCAGTTGTTTCTCCTAATTTAGTACCTCAACAAAAGACCCTCAGAATCGACTATGCTTCCAGGTTGCTAGGTCTTAAGCTTTCGGAAGCCAAGGCTATAGAATGTCTCAGAAAGTGTAGGATGGACGCGAAAAGGGTGAGCAGAGGAGTTTTGGAGGTCTTGACTCCCCCCTATCGAATCGACATAATGCATGAGGTGGACCTCGTGGAGGAGGTGGCGATCGGGTACGGCTATTATAAACTAAAGCCCACCAAGCCAGCCACTGTAACAACAGGCAAGCAACACCAAGCGAGTGTCGCAGCCAATGATGCCCGAAAAATCATGATCGGATTGGGATTTGCAGAGGCGATGAACTTCATCCTCACCAACGAGATCATCCACTATGAGAAGATGAGGAAGAAAACCGGAGAAACGGTTAGGCTTGCGAACCCCGTCTCCATGGAATATTCCATAACCCGAGAAGACTTGCTGCCTGGTTTAATTAAGAATCTGATGGACAATAAGCATGAAAGCTTTCCACAACGATTGTTCGAGGTTTCAGATGTAATAGAAATCAGCGAAAAAGCCGAAACCCGAAGCGAACGAAGGCTTCATGTGGCGGGGGTCTCCTCCCACGCAACCGCCAACTTCACGGAAATAAAATCCTACGTGGAAGCCTTGCTCTCTAATCTCGGCCTAAGGCGGTGGAAGATGAAGGAGATCAGAGACCCAAGCTTTATAGAGGGAAGGGTGGCAGCCATCCAGGCTAAAGGCAAGAAGATAGGCGTTTTTGGGGAGATTCACCCGGAAGTTCTCAATAACTTCGAGCTAGAAAATCCAGTCGGCGCCTTCGAAATCGACCTCGAAGAAATCTTCTGAATAAGAACCGTAAAAGTTTAGGAATAATTTTATCCCTAGCCAAAAGGGGTACACCCCAAAATAGACTAGTAGTTAGTGAAGGACACATTTTGTTTATGATCTTGTCTAAAGCCTAGAATTCTAGGTTTATTCCTAAGACAAGAGCCCAAACAAACGGTTTAAAGAGTATGAAGACTAGCATAACCTCTATGATGGATTTGCCCTTCATCTCTTTAAGCCTGTTTCTTAGGCGAAGTATCTGTTTCACGAACCAGTCTTTTAGGTCTCCAAATTGCTACTACAGCTATAACAGTCGCAATGAAGAGAACAAGGTAAAAGAGACCGCCTTGTTGCGTTGCAAGGGCTGGAAACATTTGAGCTGAATAATTGAACATGGCGTGAAAAATGAGAGCGACCAAGATGCTACCGCCTGTATTGTTATATAACCAAGTCATTAATATCGAAATAAGGATGTCCCCAATTATAAGACCCCACATCTGTGATTGGGCGTAAATGATTTCCGCACCTATCCAGAAATAGGGGGATGCTAAAGCCATGGAATATAGCGTGCATGCGCTATTCATTGTATAGGATAAGGCAGAAATACGCAAATCCTCTAGTAGTACTGAGGGGTTTCCCTTGGAGACCAAAGTTCTTCTCGCTTCAATCAAGTGTAAAAAGCTAGACGGGTAGGCAGGTGCCAGATTGCCAAAGAAAATGATTTGGATTGAAATGTTGTTCATGCGGCTGCCGATTGATAGAACGTTCAAGGTACAGATTCCTGTGAGGCTGTTTTTCCTATTTATAGTCTGGCTTACTGGTCTAGTGGCATATGCGTTAGATGGTCTAGCTGCCCAATATATTTCAAATATGCAGGTCTTTCCGGGGCTTTTTGGTGCAGGTCTCATTATACTTATGGGCACATTTATGATCCAAGAATCTCTAAGTGATACTGTTCTGTCCGTTCGCCCGTTACTGAATATGGATGATTCCAAGTTCAAGAAGCTTCTTGGAAGGATAGAGTGGTACAGTTACGGCTTCATCCCTTACTTGCTGTTGACTTTGGTTATAGTAGTTATTTCGGGAAATATCGTCACCCTAGTTTCGAGAATGTTGTTTGAAGGCTTTCATGGGATCTGGACTGTATGCTTCATGTTTTTTTCTAGTATGCTTACGGCAACTGGTATTTGGATTTGCGTGTCAATTTGGCTGACGATATATTTGATATCCCGTCAACCAATACAGGTTGAGTTGTCGCCTGAAACAATAAAGAAGTTTCGAGGTCTCGCCGTCTTGGCTTTGCAGTTTGCGGCATTCTATTTCCTAGCGGTCTCCATTGGGGTTGGTTTGCCATTGTCGCAAACACCTATTCGCTCACTCGCTGACATAATCATGTCTCCTATTCTTGCCTTCACGGTGATTGGTTTAATAGGCATTCTTCTACCCTTCTACAACATTCACCGAACGCTTCTTTCACTGAAGAAACAAGAGCTACTCAAAATTCAAGAAGAATTTGAGCGCTTAGAAAGAACGTTAGATGAGATACTAGCAAGACCCATCGATCCACTTAGTGATCAAACAGCAGCCATCACCTTACGCATTTTTAGTCTACAGGTCAAAGAAAGAAGAATAAGAGCAGCCAAAGAATGGCCTATTGACATAGGCTTCATCTCGAAGCTGCTAGGATTAGTTCTCGCACCGGTAGCAGCGAAGATAATGACAGAGATACTGAGTCGACTGAGTTCGTGAAAAACTTGAATTTCAACCTCTTCTACCCTTTTTCAGAATGAAACTAGAGTATTAACCGCAACCAAGTCTACTTTGGTGTTTTTCGGTGAATCTGCATTTCTCTTATCCAGAGAAAAACTGTATAGAAACAAAGCAAACTTACTAGCACATAGATGGCGATGCTCCATTCACAACTATAGCCACCCAAATAGTCGTAAGGCATTTCTTACTGTTGTCCTGTAATGTACTTTATAAAAAACAGAAGAACCTCAATTATGGATTTTCCCTTCTTACCTGAACGTAGCCTTAGTTCTTCTTCTTCCAACTCTATCCTTAAGACTCCGTCTGCTCCCTTAATCTCAATCATGACACCTTCGACAAGTCCTAATTTGAGCGTGATGGACAATGTTTCCCGTAAGTCTTGGTTATTGGAGTTCTTTGTAGGATTTGTAGCTAAAGTATATGAAGGCTATTCCGACTAAGTCGAATACACCAAATGAAATGTCGTATACACTCACCGCAGGAAGTGGTACGAATGTGTACAATGGTCGCAAGAAAGCAGGTGATGATACTGTCAAAATGATAAACATGACAACTATTCCCGCAATAAAGGCTGGTTTAATTCGTTTAACGTACAGTGGTATTAGCATCCAAATGACAAGTACGAGTCCCGCGAAAATCATTAAAGATGCCCATTCCAAGCCTGCCACATCAATAGCCACCCCAATGGTCGTAAGGCCCCAAAGCGCACCAGCGAGTAAAGTAGCTATGGCACCTGTTTGATTTGAAGTGTAAGTAGATACCAAATTCTTATCATCTCCTTTATTTTTAACTTTGAATTCCGATGACTCCAGTATGAAAGTTGGAGCGATTATGGGTTTTTTCTCCCGTTTTGTTCACCCTAAAATCACGTTTTTTGGGTTCACGAACTAGTCTTTTAGGTCTCCAAATTAGTACTACAACTATAACAGCCGCAATGAAGAAAATAAGGTAAAAGAGACTGCCTACCTGTGTTTTAAGGGCTGGAAACATTTCGGTTGATACAATGAACATGTTATGGAATATTAGAGAAACCAGTATGCTGCCTCCCGTATTGTTATACAACCAAGTGAGTAGTATTGCAAACAGGATATCTGAAAAGATTAATGGAAGGACGCCATACATATAAATGATTTCCGCACCTATCAAGAAATAGGGGAGATGCCAAAGTCCCCACATGAATCCAAGGATTATGCTGGAAATAAGCGCGTTAAATCGTGCCTGAAGCCGATCGAGAGCGTATCCTCTCCAGCCGAACTCCTCTTGAAGCGGCCCCCCGGTTAGTAAATACTGTACAAAGTAAACAACAATCAAAAAAGGACTAGATACCCAGAATAGTTCAGGGACACTCTCTCCCGCAAGTATCGCCAATAAAAGGGCACCTCCGGATATTATCGGAAATACTAGGATGATGGGGATCCACCACACTTTTGCGAATCTATAATCTACACCTCTTTTCAACAATCTTATTACTCCCCTTCCTCTTTCATTCAACCACGTGAGTAAAACAGCACCCACCAACGGTCCCCATGCGGCTGGATTGTTGGGACTGGCTAAAAAGTCGACTAGAATTGAAGAACCCAATAGTCCCCGCATAGCCAAGGCTTGGAGGATCCAAAATAGCCATGTAAAGCCATAGGCAATCAAAAAGTACAAAATTAAATTCCGGCTCTCGGACTTGTTGAGTTTCGTCATTTTAAACTCTCCTCTTTAAACCTTCACTTTGGAAGCAGTCTTTTCAATTCTTCCTCTTTCAAGTCCATCCTGAGGGTTCCGTTGGCTCCCTCTATCTCGAGCATAATGCCTTCGACAAAGCTTAACCCCTGCAACTCGCCCAGAAACCCTTCGATTAGCACATTGACTCCATTTTCGTTTGGAATAGCGATACGCTTTACGTGCTCCTTTGACTTCAACTCAATAGAGAACATGTGTTCACCCGCTCTTCTGAATCTACTTGACATCTCTACTCTCCTACTTTTGGACTAATCTTTTGTTTTCTCAGATTTTTTTTCCAATCGTGCTGCACGAGCAAGAGCCAGAATGAAGTATCCTAATCCAGCAAAGAATATGCCTAAACCAATAGGCGAACCCCAAAATAACAATGGAAACAAAGCATCTTCCAAAGCCATCCTTTCACCTCCTTGTTGGAGTATTATGTAACGCTGGGACAGAATAACTTATTTTAAGAGCCAAGTGTAAATTTCAGTATTGATACTAAAGGGGGTGGTAGGTTATGGAAAGGCTATGTAAGCTGCTTTTCGAATTGTCCAGCAGCGAAAGAATGGACATCATGTTAGAAATTCAAAAACAGAAGCTGAGGCTTTCACACGTCTCCAAGAAGCTGAATATGACTGTCACGGAGGCATCTCGACACTTGCAGAGATTAAGCGAAGCCAAATTGATTCAGAAAGATGTTGAAGGCGCATATGGGCTTACCCCGTTCGGAGAGCTTACTCTGTCTTTGCTTTCAGGTCTTGGTTTCATCTCAAGACATAGGGACTATTTCATGGAATACGACGTGTCTCCTATTCCTTATGAATTCATTGGCAGAATCGGCGAACTTGCTGAGGGCGGGTTAGGGGCTGACACCCTTAAGAACATCCATCAGGTCGAGATAATGCTTCAAGAGGCACAAGAATGTATATGGATTCTCTCAGACCAGATTCTCATGAGTGCGACTCCAATAGTCGGTGAGAAAGTGAAAAGTGGTGTTGAATACCGAGTCATTGTTCCGGAGGGCCTTGTTCTACTTCCAAGCTATAAACCCCTAATCCCGTCATCAGCTCCAAGCGTTCAGAAGAAAGTCCTCCCAAAAGTAGAAGTCGTAATCGTGATGACTGAAAAGGTTGCCGTGTTTTGTCTTCCCAACCAACGTGGCAAAATAGACTACACAGGTTTCGGAGGAAGCGACCCAAAATTTCACAAATGGTGCAAAGACCTGTATTTATACTACTGGGAGAAAGCGAAACCTCTTATTTAGACAACCTCTGGAATGAGTAATCATCATTGATGATCAAGTTTGTATTTACCTAATAGTCCGCATTGATAGGTACTTCGTTTTCTCAAGTCTCTTTTTGAGTTCTATTAGAAGCTCCAGAAGCGGTTTAACGTATTCCTATTCTCTTACGGGGTAAACGATAGTTGTTGAAAGACACGCTTGGTTTGATGTTCTAAGCCTATCCTAGAAATATATTCCTAAAATTTTTCGGGATTTGTGAATAACATTTATCTCCATCCCTTCTTCCTTTTTATGTGAGCGATGATATGAGCAAATGAAATCCCACCGAAACCTTGACGGCTCATGCAGACGGACCCAACAGAGGGAGGTGCCTTCACCTAACCATGACAGCGGGTTTACCCAGGCATGGGACACGGTGGGCGCGGGCGCCCGAACCCACGCGAGAGAGAGCTTAACTGAGAGGAGCGGAAGGCTCTGCAGTGAGGTTAAGTGTTAGTTACGTGGGACACAGCGCCCGCGATAAGAAATTTTAAGTGAACCGATGTCGAAACATAAAGGGGCGATGAGCTTGGATATCGAGGAAAGAATGAACCTCATCATGAGGAACGCGCAGGAGGTTGTCACCCCGGAAGAGTTGCGGGTGATACTGGAAACGGAGGCCAAGCCCAGAGCGTATTGGGGTTTTGAGAGTTCTGGACAGTGAGCGTAAAGGAAGACGCTTACCCGGAATAATGCACATCGGAATGGGCTTGGTCTGCGGTTCCAAAATCAAGGACATGGTAAAGGCTGGCTTCCACTTCATCATATTTCTTGCAGACTGGCACTCTTGGATAAATAATAAACTCGGCGGAGATATGGAAAGGATTCATTTATGCGGCGAGTATTTTAAGCACTGCTTCACCGCCCTAGGAATCAAGCCAGAAAACGTGCAGTACCTTTGGGCTTCTGACCTGACTAAAGACATGGAATATTGGGAAAAGGTTGTTCGAATAGCCAAAAGCGTCTCCCTTCAAAGAACTTGGCGGGCGCTGCCCATAATGGGTCGAGAAACGAGTTTAACGGACATGGAAACAGCGTGGGTATACTATCCATGCATGCAGTCAGCCGACATTTTCCACATGAACCTCGACATTGCCTGCGCAGGAATCGATCAGAGGAAAGCCCACATGCTAGCAAGGGATGCCGCCGAAAAACTCGGCTGGAAAAAACCGGCATGCGTCCATACCCACCTTGTCATGGGACTTCAAGGACCGGAGAAGACTGAGAGGCAGTTCGACGAGAATGCCGACATTAACGTGCAGATTAGCTCAAAAATGTCTAAAAGCATACCCAGAACCTGCATATACATACACGACACGCCCAACGATATCCAAACCAAGATAAGGGCCGCCTACTGCCCGCCTAAACAAGCGAAGGAAAATCCCATCCTTGAACTGGCCAAGTACATAATCTTCCCGGAAAGGGAACGATTGGAGATTCCACGGCCATCCAAGTACGGGGGGCCGGAAACCTTTGAAAGCTACGGAGAGATGGAGAAAGCTTATGCGAAAGGGAAGCTTCACCCCCTTGACTTAAAAAACGGTATAGCGGAAGCCTTGGTGGAGATTCTTAACCCGGTAAGAGAGTATTTTCATAAACACCCCCTAATCTTAAGGAAAATGGCCGCGATAGAGATCACAAGGTAAGATCGTTGTCAAATACATTAAGGAAGAAAAGGGAAAACCTTTTGCAACTTCTGGACAGACTTGCCGAGATGTCAGCGAAAGGTATACCAATAATTGTAGAGGGCCAAAAGGACATTGAGGCTCTGCACGCACTAGATGTAAAAGGTGACATCATCTCGGCTAAAACCTCTGGAAGGTGCTTCCTTGACGTTCTTAGCGAGGTGGGAAAGCGAGGAAAACGTGAGGTAATCGTTTTGATGGACTTTGATAGACGCGGCAAGGAATGGACCAAACGCCTGACGAAACATCTTGAAGAAATGAGGGTGAAGCCCAATCTGTTTTTCTGGAGGAAGCTTCAGGATCTTGTGGGACGAGACGTTAAAGATGTCGAGGGTTTGGCGACCTACATGACGACCCTAAACAAAAGATTAGAGTAAAGTATAAGAGACACAAAGCGATTAAAGGGTAGGAAACCTCTTAATTGTGATGAGGTTAAAAAATGATAGAGGTGAAAGTTCATGGGATCATCGCAAACGGTTACTGTCAAGTACGTTATTCGCGCCAGCTTCGAAGTAGAGGGGGTTGTTGAAAAACCAGACGTTATCGGGGCTGTTTTTGGTCAAACTGAGGGGTTGTTTGGGTCCGAACTAGACCTTCGAGAACTTCAAAAATCGGGGAGAATAGGAAGAATAGAAATCGAGTTGCAATCGAAGAAAGACAAAACAACAGGGCTGATACTCATTCCCACTAGCTTAGATCGAGTCTCCGCAGCGATTATCGCGGCAAGCATCGAGAGCATAAACAGGGTGGGACCATGCTCAGCGAAGGTTACGTTAGAAAAAATGGAAGACGTGCGTGACGAGAGGCGGAGAGTGATCATAGAGAGAGCCAAAGAAATCCTTCAAGCGTGGACCATCGAAGCTCTCCCTAGCACCGAGGAAATCTTCAAAGAAGTTTCAGAGACCCTAAGGTTAGCTAGAGTCGAAAAGTATGGACCCGAAGAGTTAACAGCGGGACCTGACATCGAAAGCGCAAAGGAAATAATAATTGTGGAAGGAAGAGCTGACGTAATAAACTTGCTAAAATGTGGAATTCAAAACGTCATCGCCCTAGAGGGCGCCAAGGTTCCAGAAACCATCATACGCTTGTGCCGAGAGAAAGAGGCTACGGCCCTCCTCGACGGAGATCGAGGAGGAGACCTTATCCTCAAGGAGTTGCAGCAGGTAACAAACGTTAAGTATGTTGCTAGAGCGCCGCCGGGGAGAGAAGTAGAGGATTTAAACCCCAGAGAAGTCGCTGCCGCCCTTGAGGGTAGATTTCCCATGGAAGGAATTAAGGTCAAAAAAGTAAGAGAGCGTCAGAAAATCCTTGTTCCTAAGCAAATCGTGGAGGCAGCAAAAGATTTAGAAGGGACTTTAGAGGCGGTGTTGTTTACCGAGAAGATGGAGCAGATACAACGATTACCCGTGAGTGAGCTTGCGGAAAGACTTCAGCAGGTTGAAGGCGTAGACACTGTTGTTTTTGATGGTGTGATAACGCAGAGGCTTGTGGATGTTGCAAGCGAAAAGAACGTCAAGTATCTGGTGGCAGCCCGCATTTCAGATGTAATAAAACAGCCGTTGAACATACATCTACTAACATTCGCGGACATCCAGGACTAACTCTTCATAAACTCAGACAGAGAGGGCGTTTCAGAGCGCAGTAGCTCATCGTCAGTTACGCCAAACAGGCTTAGAATCCGAGAAGCCGCCGGCACCACCTGATTCGTCACATAGTACTCGATGTCTATTTCGTCATAGGAGGCTAAAACATAGGGCTTTACTTTTTCATAGAGGCGACCGGGACCAGCAACGATAACGTAACCGATCTTATCTCCCAATGACAGATCCCAGCCTTCCTTCGTAAGCATCCTCGCGGCTTCAACGTGGGGAGCCCTAACAGCGTATTCTTCTAAGGATTTCGTCAGGGACTTCCATATAATGAGGTCTCGATACGACACTTTCTTTCTCCGTAAATCCACAATGTACTGACGAACGAACTGGGTAGCCTTCTCCGGCGACTGCTCCCTAAGGATTATTTCCAACACCCTTTCTTGCACGTTTTTGGCAACCGCTGCCCAGTCCCCCCTTATGACCTCCAAACCCACTATGTCCAGTTGTCCGTCCGGCAAAAGCCCGCAGTACCGTTTTTTGGCCTCCGTGAACAAGACGCGGGTATAAATCTTATCAGGCTTTATCTCTAACCCGAGCACCTCGCTGATTTCTTTGGAGAGTTTCTCGACTTTATCCGGGTCATGCTGGATGAAGACGCTGTCGGTGTCGCCGTACACAACCTTTAACCCGGCTTTCTCCGCTAGTTCGATGGTGTTCAAGATGGCTTGTCGACCCCAAGCTGTTGTGGCTTCTGCCACTGGTTTGATATACCAACGAGCACCTATCCAACCCGTATATCCGTAGGAGGCGTTGGTGATCACCTTCACCGCCTTTTGCCGAGCATCAAGGACATGGTATTCTACGCTTTTGGGATCAAGCTCCTTTAGCTTGGGTCTGATCTTGTCTCGAGCAGATATGAGGTGAGACAACACTTCTTTGTAAAAGCCGGGCGGTATCACACGGAACCTATGCTTTACTTCTGGTGCCACGTTCACGCCGCATGGAGGCTCAGGCTCCTTGGGCCGGACATAGGTGTCAGGGGAGATGTTTTGGGTAATCATGATGTTAGGGTACAAGGCCTTAAAGTCAAGCGCCGCAATGTTTTCGTGAACTCCTGGTTTCGGCTTGATAACCACGGCTCCTACATAAGGGAAGTATGGGCGTTCGATCCTCTTGGGAACAAGCTCGCCGATCTTGTATGCCTCCCGAATTAGGAACCACTCAACCCTAAAGCCCACCGCGGCGGTTCCTACATGGTCGAGGGGCAAGCCAACAAGATTGGAGAACTGCATAGCGAAGTCCAGCATGGCATCGGCTATACCCATGACACACTGGGTGCTTTCCTTAGAGAACCTCAGCAAAACTTGGCGTTTTTCAGGATCATCCCAGTAGGTGGGAACGTCTATGTCTTCGATGAGGGTGCGTTTCTCAAGCTTCACAACATTCAGAAAGTCGGCTACGTTTTCCAGAGTTTTTACCTTCACCTCCGGAAGATCCTCCGCGAAGTCAAAGAAGTCGACGTTTGCTCGGCCCATAATCGACACATGACCATACACGCTTGTGTGAGGCTCGGTGTTTGCTCGGTCTACGAATATGTTGACGCCCAGCTTTCTAGAGCGAACAAGCAGATACGGCCAGTCTTGCCGATTGGTTCCGTAGCCCACAATTATGTCGGGATCAAAATCCCTGACAAATTGTATGAACGCCTCCAGAACTGGTTTGTCATCGGAATTTTTGGTCGCAAACTGCTTTTCGTCGCCAGTATTTGTGGCGGCAGAGATGATCGCCACAGGGTTTTTTTCTGGCTTAGGTGCGCCCTTAGGACTATAACAGATTAGGGAGAATCCTAGAATCCTCAGCTTTGGAACTTCTGTCTTTTCGATGCTCTGAGGGGAGGATCTCGCGAAATATACTTTATCAACCTGAACCCCTAACTCCTTTTCTGTTTCCTCCACCTCTATCTCGTGCCAACCGCAGGGAGTTACACCGTGGTCAATGAGGTAGCGCATGGAGTAACGGATGTCGTCCTCCAAATGATCCTTTATGCCTTCAATTTTTCGAAGACCCTTCGCATACTTCGGTATAAGATCGGGGTCTTGACAAAAAACCTTGATCACCTTCGCAGGTCTTCCAAAAAACCTTCGATCTACAGGCTCTAACCTAACGATAGAGGGAAAATCCGATTTGCGCGACAGGATCCTCTCTATGACGAGTTGGGGATCCATTCCGTCCTCAACTACGAGATAAAAATAGGCGAGAAAGTTTCGGTCAATGATGAGGAGGCGTTTCCCTTCTTCATCTATGCCCCAGATCCACATCTCAGGTTGATGATTCTTCAATTCATAGTTCACGTCTAAAAGCCAGAAAGTCTTCTTCACTCTTTTGACCTCCACGGAGATAAAGGCCAATATGTTTTTAATACCTTTTGATCATGACTGTTTTATTGCACATACATTAATTGGAAAACGGAGCAGTGTTTTTGAAGATCCTTGAGATGAATCTCAAAAAGCGCATCGTGAGGGTTTTGCCAGAGAGCTTAGACGATCTCTGGCACCTCTATAACATTGTGGCACCTCACGATGAGGTGTATGCGCAAACTACTCGACTGGTGAAGGTAGAAGAGCTTTATGCTCGTCCCAAAAAGGGTAGAAGGGTTTCGGTTTTTTTGGGCATTAAGGTGGAGAAAGTGGCTTGGGATAGAAGCCTAAACCGATTGAGGGTGCACGGAATCGTCTGTAAAGCGCCTGAGGAACTTAACGTAACCGGGTCACATCACACCATAAACGTCACCTTAGACAACCCCATCACCATCATAAAACCCGAATGGTTGAAACATCAAATCGATCGATTGGAAAGAGCCAGTAGCGTGACATTGGCTCCCATCATCGTGGTGTCCATTGACGATGAAGAATACTGCGTGGCTGGTTTGAGACAGTATGGCATTGAGGTTAAAGTGGAGGAAAGGATAAGGCTTCCGGGAAAGTTGGAGGCGGAAAAGAGGGAAAAAGCGAAACGCGAATTCTTCAAGACGGCCTTAGAATCCTTGAGAGAAACTTGGATAAACCTTCGCAGTCCTGTTGTCATCATCGGACCGGGATTTGTGAAGAACGAGTTTGCTAACTACGTAAAGACGGTAGCTTCGGATATTGGGCGTGCCATCGTTGACATCAAGGGCGTGAACAGCGCGGGGGTGGCCGGCGTCCAAGAAGCGCTGCGTTCCGGGGTTTTAACGAGGGCGTTAGGGCATCTGCGGATAGTTGAAGAAGCAAAAGTTGTGGAGGAAGCCCTTAAACGGCTAGGGAAGGGAGGTTTAGACGTGACGTATGGATCTATTGAGGTGAAAAAGGCTAGCATGTTTGGCGCTGTTGAAAAACTTCTTTTAGCAGACAGCACGTTGAGGGACGCCTCCGACGATGAAAGGAGAGACTTGGAAAAGCTCATGAGAGAGGTCGAAGAAAGGGGAGGGCAGATCGTGGTCATTAGCACAGAACATGAGGCTGGAGTAAAGTTGCTTGCTCTAGGAGGAATTGCCGCGCTTCTCCGTTTCCCAGTGAGTTAAAGCCTAGTTCCCTTCTCGTAAAAGACGAGGGTGTCCTAGAAATCAAACGATCCGCCTTAGTCAATGCGTTGCTATCCTCTGATAACCGGTGCTTGTTTCGGTTAAGAGTGATGGGGCAGCTTATAATTATTTTCCAGAGAGCTTAATGCGTCTGCGGACCGCGGGGTTTTGATCTGCAAGCTTTTTCAGAACCATTTCAAACGTTTCGTCAGGTGAGAGTTCCCTTTTAATGAAGACCCCGGTTCTGCCGACTTCGTTGCGGCGTACAAGGGCGTGAACTCGATCCAACACGGTTTCAAGAGAGATTCCTAACAGATGAGCAACCGTCTCCTCATGACCCACAATGGTGCTTTCAACATGACCCTCCGGCGTAGGCTCGATCAGCATGAGCCTCTTGTCCACGCCTGCGACGCGCACATCCCGTTTAAGCATAGGAAGGGATAACTCGCCACTAAACCTATAGAAGTCCTTTTCTACACGGCGAAGCTTTACGAGGGGAAAGGAAACAGACCGTTGCGTGTCTATTTCGAGGTATCCCTTCACTGCGTAGAGGGGCGTGGCTTGCACCATGATGCGTCGATTGACAGAGACCCCAGCTCGCTCAAGAGCCGTTTCAATGATGAAGGAGGAGGGCGCGTCCGGCACAAAAACGTCGATGTCGCTCTTCTCTGAGATGTCGCCTCGAGCAATGCTTCCATGTGTGATGGAGGGTAAATGAAATCGGTCTAGAACCTCCATGATTTGAGTCGCTTTGGATCTCAACTCCTTTAGCAGTTCCCAGCGTTTCTTTTCGTAGACAACCTCCACGCGTTCGGCGCGAATAACCGGTTTCTTAGCCATGGCCGCTCACCGATTGAAGGGAAGAGCCTAACCAGTCTAGGTATGATGGTAAACCCTCTATTACAGGAAGTGCAATGATTTCCGGCACTTGATAACTGTGAATCTCCTTTGCTCTTTCTGAAAGCCTCTTGAACAAATCCTTTTTCGACTTCATAAAAACCAGAAACTCGTCGGCCTCGTCGATCTTCCCCTCCCACCAAAAGAGCGAGAAGACTGGACCAATGATATTGGCACAGACAATCAGTCTTTCACTAAGTAGATGGCGAACGATTTTCACCGCCTCTTCTTTACCTGCGGCAGTCATGATCACAACCATGTAAGACGACATGGAGCCTCCCCACAAACGACTATGTTAAAGTATTATTTAGTTAGTTCTCTTAAACAAACGGCGAGCGAACATCCTAAGCTTCATTAAGTACGGCCTGCTCTCAATTTAGGATGAAACGAGATGTCCATGTGCACGCTTTGCAAAAGGAAAGACGCTTTCTTCCTGCGCCCCTACTCTGGAGAAAAGCTCTGCAGAAGATGCTTTCTTAAGTCTATTGAAAACAAGGTTCGAGGGACCATCGCTAAGTATGATATGCTTAAACCAGACGACAAAATTATGGTGGGCGTGTCCGGCGGAAAAGACAGCGTAACCCTCCTTCACATACTAGCAAAAATCGAGAGGGCTTTTCCCGAGGCAAAGCTATGCGCGGTCACCGTCGACGAAGGAATAAAAGGCTATCGCGACGAGGCCCTTAAGGTAGCCATAAAGAACTGTCGAAAACTGGCCGTAGAACACATTGTAACCTCCTTTAAGGGAATGTGCGGATACAAACTTGAAGAAATCGTAGCCATAACTCAGAAAAGGGGAGAAGGAGGATTAACACCTTGTTCCTACTGTGGAGTTCTAAGGCGACGGGCATTAAACATCGCTGCTCGAGAGGCGGGCGTGGATAAGCTCGCCACAGCGCATACCTTGGACGACGAAACTCAAACAATGGTTTTAAACATCATCCACGGCGACGCTCTGCGGATAGCGCGCGTCAAACCAGTGCTGTCAGCGATACACCCCAAACTTATACAGCGCATAAAACCACTCTGCGAGGTGCCAGAAAAAGAAATCGCCCTTTATGCATACCTAAGGAAAATTGAGTTTCAGAGCACTCCATGTCCCTACGCTCGAACCGCGCTAAGGAACGACATACGAACTATGCTCAACAGAATGGAGAAGAAGCACGCCGGAATAAAGTTCACCATCTTTAAATCAATAGAAAGAATCAGGCCGGGGCTAGAAGCCATGATGAAAGAATCGGAAATGAAAGACTGCAAGATATGTGGGGAGCCAACCGTCGGAGAAATTTGCAAACCGTGCCAAATGCTTCAACAACTATCCATTCTCTAAAAGGTGACAGTGAACTATTGAGCTAAAGACGGAAAATGTCAACTTCGAAAAACGCATGATAATCCCTTTCCTCAACCAATTCCTCACACGCTTACTTTCAATTTTGTTAGGTTTCATTGTGGTCAGACCACTGCCTCTAATAAATAACTGAGACTGTTTATTACTGCAATCATTTGCATTCCTATCGGAATCAAGCTTGGGAAATATTGAAGCTTACCATGCTTGCGAAGAACTACCCATGAGATCAGGCTGATGATTGCAAAAAAGCTTATTTGAGAGAAAAGCAAGAGAATATAGAACATTGTCCTTGAGGAAAAGAAAGGAAACAATGGATTCTTCTCTGAGAGGCCCAAACCTATTCCTACTTCTGCCGTCATTATATCAAGCATGGCGAGAGAACAGGAAACCAGTAACAGCTTCAACCAGCCTCTCAACCATCATTTTATCCTTCCTCTTACGCCAGAGGTCTTGAACTCCTTGTCACCTGAAATGTTACCACTCTGTACCAGTCTTATATTGGTTTTGGTACAATGAACCACAAATATGAGTGTTTTTTAAGAAAGATATCTGCTCTCTAGTAGGCGGCGGGTCACCGAGGCTCGACGCCCAGTTTTCACCAAGCCCTCCAACCCCCTTACTCATACCCGCACCCCCCTGAGCGCTGAACGCCCAAGCTTAGGTTGCTCCCTCCCGGGCCTGGCCAGGTTCGCCTGACAAACGCGGTTCACGGCTTTCCTACGAAAGCCGCCCCACGACCGCCAGCCCCAAGGGACGGATACTCATGACTCAGAGGCTGAGGGACCTGACGATCTTTGACGCCTCACCCCAGCTGTCAGCCCGTCCTATAGAGGGTTTACGGTCGAAGCCGAAGCCTCTCAGGGGACCCCTAGCCCCCCGCCTAAGGCCCGCCGCCCAAAATACTTCATGGTTCCCAAGGCTATAAAACTTTATCAACCTTAGAAGAGTGGGTGGCACCAGGGTTATTAAAAGATAAAGCCAGTAAGCCCTAATCTTCGGACTCGCAGAAACACGATGCGAAGATTTTAATGAGACATCGTCAAACCATCATGTTCTAAGGGAATGGGGAACGTTTCATGAAGAAGAACAAAGTTAAACAATCCTTGAAAGAGGGAAAGACTGTCATTGGAACCATGATCACGGAGTTTAGGACCCCAGAGATCGCTCGCGTGATGGCCGCGGCCGGTTTCGACTTCATCCTTATCGACACCGAACATTCCCCCTTCACTCTAGAGACAGTAGTGGACATCGTAAGAGCGTGTAGAGCCGTGGATATGGTCTGCTTGGTCCGAGTCCCGGACGCTGAGTACCATCTCATCGCTCGCACTCTAGACGCTGGCGCCGATGGCCTCATGATTCCCCGAGTAGAGACCAGAGAAGTGGTTAAACAGATAGTTCAGGCGGCCAAGTACCCACCATGGGGTGTAAGGGGCTACGGCTTAAGGGCCATAATAACAAATTATGAGAAAGTAGGGGTGGGAGATTGGACTGAATGGCTCAACGAAAACACCATGATTGTCATCCAGATCGAGAGAAAGAGGGCCATAGAGAACATAGACCAGCTGATTTCGGTGAGGGGAGTGGACGTAGCCCTCATCGGCCCCAACGACCTCTCCATCTCCTTGGGGGTTCCTGGACAACTCGACCATCCAAGAATGGTGGAAGCCATCCAAAGGGTGGTGGACGCCTGCAAGCGCCACAATATCGCTTCTGGGATCCACATCGGAGACATGCAGAAACTCCTGTACTGGAAGGAAAGCGGCATGAGGATGCTGACGTACTCCACCGATGCAAGCATGATCATGTCCGCCGCGACCGAAGCTGTTAAGGAATTAAGAAAGTACATATAACCCTCCGGCTAGGGCTTAGCCATCTTTCCACGAAAAGCCAGTCCAAATGACAAAGCCATACGATAATGGCGCGGGGTGCGGGATTTGAACCCGCGCGGCCCAACGGACCACAGGCTTAGCAGGCCTAGGCCTTTCCAGTCTGCCCCCTTAGCAGGTTTCAGCCTTCTACCAGGCTAGGGCAACCCCGCTTCCATATTTTTCTGAGCGCGTGTATCCTAAAAACGTTCCTATAATCATTTGACCTTCTCAGATGGTTAAAGAAAAATTATTTATAAAATACCTAACGATCCATAGTAGATGAGGGCCGGTCGTCTAGCTTGGTTTGGACATCCCAGAAGGAGACCAGAAGCAGCCCTTACGAGGCTGAGGCCGCCGGTTCAAGTCCGGCCCGGCCCACATTTTAATCTTATCTAGATCACATAGAAGACCGGACTGAAGAGGGTCGAGGAAGCATGTCTTTGTCAGGAACTGTTGACAACTTAGAGAAACGGTCTACGGATTATTTGTTGTATTTTTCTTGGACAGAACGGTGCAAGCGTGGCTGTGGGAAGTAGGGGTCCAAGCTTTGGTATGAGCCCTACGGCTTCGGTTCCCAGCTTGCACACAATAGCATGTTCAAGGAGTCCCAGCCGTTCGATATTGATGATGTCACGGCCGTGTTTCGACGCTTTTATCTCGCGTTCAACATGGGAGGAGAGCGCTCCTAACACGATCAGTCGGTCAACATTGGAGCGGACCCAGCGCGTAGTCTGAGAAAGCTGCGCTTCCGAAAGCTCGGCTACAACACGTTCATTTTCAGCATCTACGTGTCTAATTATCTTAACCTCGAGGGGTAGATGATCGTGGAGGCAGAGCAGTTCGATTATCCGCTGAAGCGAAAGCTTTTTCCCATCGGCGAGCTGAGCCTGAAGGCTTTGTAGAGGAATTGCAGCGTCACAGATTCCTATATCCACATAGAGCTCGTTCCTGCTTTTTCCAGAAGAGATAACCTTTCCTCGAATCGATGAAAATCTTTTCAACTCGTTCATGGAAGCTGGGGCCAAGCCCACTTTTTCATCAAGGTAACGCAAGGCGGCGGTTTCATCCTCGCCATAGACCTCAATTTGGACCCACCCGCGCTTCGTCTCGCCGACAACTTTTAGACTAACCTTCAGCCCTTTGCAGAATGATGAAAGGGTGGGTTCAAGCGTTTTGAAAGAAATGGGACCGTATACCTTTTCAAGTAGGGTGACCCTTTGCATTGAAATCCCCGAGTAGGACCGAAAACTCGTTCTGCAGCTCTTTCATCCTCTTAATGGAGGGGTGTGCCTCGCCAAGCTGAACCGAAAACTTTTGGATGGTTCGTTCAATGGTAACCCTACGCGACCCCTCAATGAGCTTATCCGCATAGTTTACGATCTTCTCTTCTATGGTTTGAGGAAGATAGCTTTTGACGGGCCAGCCCAGTTTCTTGGCTTCATCATGAGTTATGCCCCCACCGACATGCCGCTCAATAATACACACTACCGAGTTGGGTAAGTTTAGAGACTTAGCGACCTCCGCTCCTATGATGACGTGATCCACATGGTGAGTCCTGGAACGACCAATGTCGTGCAGTAGCGCGCCGACTTCAACGAGCTTGATGTTAACGTTTAATCCCCTCCTTTTGCAGGCCTGAGCGATTTTTTTGGCAAGGGCTGCGACTGCCTTGCAGTGTCTTATGACCTCTGGGGGGCACTCGCTCTGAACTAGAAAGCTCAGCGTCCTCCGTTTGGAAGGCAGTGGCTCACTCACTCAATTCCTTCCTTAACTGCTCAACCTTCTCGGTGAGAGCCTTAATGATCCGGCCATTGTCAAAGTGCATCAGTGGTTTGTTGCACGTGGGGCATCGAAAAACAATCTCCATCGCCTCTTTGAAGGGGATTCTCCGGCATCCGGGCGTATAGCAATAGTAAAAGTCATGGTTTTTCTCGTAGTCAAGTCGAGTTTCCAGTTTTTCCAAGACGCGCCTCTTTTGATTTAAGATAAAACCCTCCAATTGATCCGGCTGAAGTCTCCAGTGGAAAATGAACCACCCCGTGGTTTCGTCACGGGACCTCCTCAGCGTCACAAGGGAATGATCATAAAGTTTGTAAAGAATCTTGCGAACAGAATTGAGACGTATTCCGGTTCGAGAGACGATCTCCTCGTCCGTAGTTTCGTCAACCACCCTAAGGACATCAACAACCTTGACAGCCTCTTCGCCGCCCAGCACCTCAGCAACCTTTCTTAAGGTTTCATCGTTCACGAAATACAACAGTAAAAACCTCCGAAGCCGTATCAATAATACTTGGACGGCAAAACTTAAATCTCTTTACCGCGCAAGCCGTGGCGGTCGCGCCTTAACCACCTTCTTTCCTCGAGCTTGGGGAACTATCCTTATTTTTGCGCCCTCAAATTCCCTTAACAGGCCTTGGCCTCCGAAAAACCGATCTAGAAAGATTGCTAAGCTTGAGCACTCCGAGTGGGGCTGATTTCCAATTGCTACGTTAAAGTTAGAAACTTCTTCAGAGAAAAATTCGGCAGGAACCTTTCGACTACCCACTAAAACCAATACATCCTTACCCGCCGCCTTGATCCTTTGTAGAACGTCACTCGTTTGAACGTTTTCCCCGTAGGCTGTGAGGTGAACCACCACACCGCCTTTCGCTTTCCAATCCTTGACCACCTGTTTCCAAGGTTTTCCCATTTCAAAAAGGAAGGGACCGCCCCAACGCTCCATCACCTTGTCGATTGTGGCCTTGACCTTATCGTCTCGAGCGTCGGCTAGAATTAGTCCGGAGGCGCCTAGGGCTCGGGCGGTTAGGGCAACGTGAGCCGTGAGCCTCTTGTCCCTCTCCCTATGCCCCCACCTTAAAACTAAAACCCTCGGTGAGTCACGCGTTGAAAATTCCGCCAAATTGTTTCACTCGCCCTCTAACCTTGTCTGCAAACCAAGGAATCGACTCAAAAACAACGCTTACGTTGTCACAGTCGTATTTGACATCACGTATGTCGGCTCGACCGAAAAGCCACGACAGGAAGGACATGGATTCGTCTGTTACCGGAATGGAAAAGGACGCTTGAACATAGCCTTTAAGATGATTCGCCATTTCCCGCTTAAGCAAACCTATGTTTGTTCCATATAGGGCGGAAACTGGCACCAAATTGGATGCAACATCCTTCAAAATCTCAACTTCGCGCTGCACTTCACTCTCTAACAGCATATCGATCTTGTTGAGCACGGTTAGAATGGGAATTCCAGCCGCCCCTATTTTCTGGATGGTGTCGAGGCAGCAACTGAGTTTCCTTTCGATCTCCTCGTGGGGCTCGCTTATGTCCACAAGGAGGAGGATCAGATCCGAGAAGATGGTTTCCTCAAGGGTAGAGTGAAAGGCCTCGATGAGCGTTAAGGGTAGATGATCAATAAAACCAACGGTGTCTGTGAGCAGAGCCCTCTTCCCGAAGAGATCCACCGCTCGAGTTGTGGTGGAGAGGGTGGTAAACAAGCCGGGATCTACTGGAACAGCTTCCTTAGCGAGGGCGTTGAACAACGAGCTCTTTCCCGCGTTGGTGTATCCTGCCAAAGAGATTAGGGAAAAGCCTAACTCATGTCTTCGAGCGCGATGTAAGCGCCGTTTCTTTCGTATTTTTCTTAGTTTATCATGAATCGAATGGATTCTTCGTCTCACGGTCTCATAGTAAATGTCCACCTCATAGGCTCCCAGCCCCATAAATCCCGGTTGTTCACCCATTTTGGCCAGCCTTACCCTCTCTTTTGCGCGAGCCAGTTCGTATCGAAGCTGAGCCAGTTGTATCTGAAGCTTGGCTTCGTCGGTGGAGGCTCTGCGGGCGAATATCTCGAGGATAAGCTGGAAACGGTCAATGGCCTCTACGCCCGTGGCTTTAGCTAGGTTGTATGCTTGAACAGGCTTTAGTTCATTGTCAAAGATCGTCTTTTGGACACCTTCTTTGGCAACGAACTCAGCCAGCTCCTTTATCTTGCCGCTGCCAATCTGATACCGCGGGTCGGGTTCTCTAATTTGTTCCAGTGACCCCGCAACAGTGTATCCAGCAGACTCGGCAAGGTTTCGAAGCTCATCTAAGCTGGAACATTCGGAGGGAAGTCGCCGCTGGACTATGATTGCTTTCGTTCCTCAGCTACCTCCGTCTTCTTTTGCTTAAGATGAACCCTCTCCCCCAGAGTAACCTCACGTGGAGGGGGCAACCTAACGGACGGGACCTTAGGTTCAGAGATGGGAACAAGAAGCTTAACTTGAAGGGCATGCTCCAGTTTATTCGCAAGTATATGATTTGGAACCATTTTCCCGCTTTCAATCTTCCTAAGAACCGAAACCTTTTCCCCAATTCTCCTCCCTAAATCCTCGTGGCTTAACCCCAGTTTTTCTCTTCCCTGCCTCACCCACGGACCAAAATCATCTACGAGCTCCAAATCCTCGGTAATTGTTGGAGGCGGCTTGCCCTTTGAGATTCTAGGTGGAGGCTTGATTACCTTTCCCCGGCGTTGTGGGGCCCGCGCTTCCCAATAGATTGAGCCCAGATTGACGCATTCTCCGCAAACCATCAGTTTGGCGCCTTCGATCACCGCCTTGTGGGGCTTTCCAAAAATCTTTCGACCACATACTTCACATCGCACGAAAGCCATCACCCAAACTGTTTTTATCGCCGGTTCTTCTCTATAGTTGTCAAAATTATTGGTGAAAGAATGCGAGATAAACTTAGCGCTCTTCAGAAAATCAGGAGTATAGCCAACTACCAGTTTGGAAAGGGTGTAGGGGAAAGGCTTTTCCCAGACAACGTCAGGATCGTCCTCTCGAAGAGAACTGGAAGAATACGACACATGTACTTGGGTGAAAATAGATTGGCTACCCTACGACCGCCCGATGGCCTTTTTTCCTTAACCATCGCGGGAGCCAAAAGGATAATGGAGGGCGTAGAGAGCCCACGCTTATGGGTTAAGGTTCAGAAGGAGGCCGCGCCATTCATCGCTAAGGGAAAGAGCCTTTTTGCCAAACACGTGATGGACGCTGACGATGAGATACGCCCCCACGAGGAAGTCATCGTCGTAAATGTAGAAAACGAGGTCTTAGCCGTGGGAAAGGCTATGCTTTCTGGAAGGGAAATGAAAGCCTTCAAAAGGGGGGTGGCGGTGCGGGTGCGGAGGGGCGCCGCAGAAGTTAAGAAGATCTATGAGGATTATGGTAAATGAGGGGGCTGCGATGCGAAGAAAAATAAGTCCTAGAGAAGCAAGAAGAATGATGCAGCGCATGGGCCTCAGTATGGGTCAAATACCGGACGTTCAAGAAGTTATCTTCCGAACGGGCACAAAGGAGATTATCGTGGAGAATCCGGAGGTTGCGGTGCTTGACCTCCATGGACAGAAAATCTTCCAAGTGACGGGAGAGAGGATTACCGAAAAGACGATTGAGAAGAGAGTGGCAATCCTTGAAGAGGACATTAGGCTTGTTGCAGATCAGACTGGAAAGAGCATGGAGGAAGCGAAGAGGGCGCTGGAAGAGACGGAAGGCGATCTGGCGAAGGCCATACTTCTTCTCCAGACGGGGAGTTAAAAGTCATCTCAAGTATGCTCTTTCGAATTTGTTAATCTTCTCCTTATCAGTGTCAAAATTGTTTAAGGATGTCCTGTTTTTCCATGATGTAGCCGCAGTAGTGGCATTTCAAGCGAAGCGGCTCCTCCTTCTCCACGTAGAAGGTTGGCTGTATGGGCTCGCCGCTGTTCGAGATGCATGCAGGGTTGGCGCACTTCACCATCCCATGTATAACATTTGGAAGTTTAACCCTCTGCTTTTCCACCACCTTGTAGTCCCGGATAATGTTGATGGTGGCGTGGGGAGCCAACAAAGCGATTTTATCCACCTCTTCCGAGTTTAGCTCCCTCCCCTCAACCTTCACCACATCTTTCACGCCGAGCCTCTTGCTAGAAACGTTTATGGCGACGGTGACAACCCCTCCGGCGCGTCCACTGATTCCCAAGATCTTTAGCACGTCTAGCGCATGACCGCTCGTGATGTGATCGATGACCGTGCCGCTCCTGATTTTGGAGACTCGCAGGGTTTTTCTAGCCATATCCACCCATCCTCTAAACTACTATTACGCTTAAAGAATAAAAAGAGTTATTTGTGAATTGTGAAAGTTTGTTTGGTGACGAAGTTGGAATTTAAGGGACGAGACATCATATCGATTAAGGATTTTATGCGGGATGAAATTGATTATATCTTGAAGATCGCTGAGGCTATGGAGCCTGTTGCAAAAAGCGGCTCAGACATGCTTCGTGGAAAGACGCTGGCAACCCTCTTTTTTGAACCCAGCACGCGAACTCGGCTCAGTTTCGAGGCCGCTATGCATAAACTAGGGGGGTTCGCCATAGGGTTTGCTGGGCCGGAAGCTGCCTCGATTCAGAAAGGAGAGAACCTAGCGGATACCGTCCGTGTTGTGCAAAACTATGCGGACGTTATTGTGTTACGACACCCGTTGGAGGGAGCAGCTCGACTCGCCGCCGAATTCGCCGACGTACCTATAATCAACGCGGGCTCCGGCGCGGAGGAACATCCAACACAGGCGCTACTGGATTTGTATACGATCTTAAAGGAGAGGGGTCAAATCGACGGTCTGAACGTCGCGTTAATGGGCGATCTGCGTTATGGGCGGACGGTTCATTCTCTCGCGTACGCCCTTTCCCTTTACGACGTGAGGCTGCACCTGGTTTCGCCAGAACTTCTTCGAATGCGCAGAGAGGTGCTAGAATCCGTCAGAGAGAAGATAAAGGTGGTGGAAAAAACCGGGGTCGAAGAGATCCTACCCGAAATGGATGTGCTTTATGTAACGAGGATTCAGAAGGAGCGCTTCCCGGATCTGGCCGAGTACGCGAAGGTGAAGGATTCGTACAGAATCGATCTTAACATGCTGAAAGGCGCAAAGGAGGACCTGATCGTTCTCCATCCCCTTCCGAGGGTTGGGGAAATCGCTGCCGAGGTGGACGCGACATCACACGCTCGATACTTCCAGCAGGTTTGGAACGGCATCGTCGTGAGAATGGCTCTTTTGGCACTCATACTGGGCGCGACGGAGTGAACTCATACAGGGAATGAGGAAGCAGAAGAGGAACGTAAGGCTGAGGACATCTTTGAGGTAGAAAGTAAGTCCTTGACAATAAAGGGTAAAGCCATCATTCGACGCATCAAAAGAGAAAGAAATTGAGCGATAAGTATTTAGGTTTTCTGAAGACAAGGTGATCACGTGATCCAAATAGTTGGAGGGGAGGAGTATTTCGGCTGACTATAGTCCTGAATCCTTGAGGGTCATCATTCCGGTCGGCGGGATAGCGAAGCGTTTAATACCTCTCACATCCGAGGTTTCTAAGGCGTGTATTAGGCTTATAAACCGTCCGCTTATCGAAATCTCCTTGTTGACTTTGGCTAGGCAGGGAGTGAGAAACTTTATCTTTGGGGTGAAGGGGTACACCAATTATAAAAGTTTGCATGACTATTTCAAGTCAGGTATCGGTTTCTCAGCCAGATACAGCATCGAGCCGCGTGTCCACATCAAGTATCAGCCAAACGTGGAAGATTGTGGAAGCGCCGACTCGGCGAGAATAAACATTGAATACTATGGTGTTAAAGACCCGGTTTTTGCTGTTCAGGGCGATAACATATTCGATATTGATCTCGAAAATGTCTTAGCCTTTCATCAGAGTAAAGGCGCCTTCATGACGATTGGACTGATGCCCATAACCGATGTCACGGGATACGGAATTGCCGACATCGATAAGGATATGAGGATATCAAGGTTTGTTGAGAAGCCTCGTCCGAAGGAAGCCCCGTCCAACTTAGCCAATACGGGACTTTACCTAGTCTCTCCGGAGATTAGGGAGGTTTTTAAAGAGAGGAAGGTTCAAGAGATGCTACAGAAACGTCTAGACTTCGGTTACGATTTAATACCTTACCTCGTGGAGACTGGTAGACCACTTTATGGCTATGTCCTAAAGGGAGCATGGTATGATGTTGGAACGCCGGAAAGGTATCTTGAGGCCATGGAAGGTATACTTCACGGTAAATTGAATAGCCTGCAAGACTTGGGCGGCAGAATAGCCGATTCCACTGTATGGATTCAAGGAGAAAGCATTGAATCTATTCGGAGGAGAGAAGAGATCATAAGAAAAGTCAAAGAGGGAAGGATAGAACTAGGAGGCTCTGTTTTGATTGGAAGGCACTGCGAGATCTCCGATGGCGCAAGAATATTGGACTCTTGCATCGACAACTATACTCGAATTGGAAGAAACGTGACTGTCGAGGGATCGGCTGTTATGGACCGAGTTATAATCGGAGACGACGCAGAGATTCGAGACAGCATCATAGGAAGACATTCAACCGTAAAATCCAGTTCAACCGATACAACAAGGATTCTTCAAACTTCGGTGATCGCCGACGACGCCACCCTAGATGCCGGGTGCCAACTCATAGCTACGAAAGTCTACCCGCACAGACATGTGCCAAAACAAGATTTCTTAAAGAAGATCATAGCCTAAACTAATATCAAATTAGCTACGATCCTATCTAACCCTGCCCCGTCATACACAACGGTCTATGGCTGTCTAGTCCTCCCCGTATGGGGGTCTACGAAAATTGTTCTATTACTCGATAACCATTCCAAATAGGGTTTATTGGTTACATTTTGGTTCTGTATCGATCCATAAGTTCTTTCTTTTTCCCTTCGTTCCATCCACTCACTGCTTGGTAATAGCCGGTTACCCTTGACCACCATTCCACTCTTGAAGAAGCACAGCTGGGGCACTGCTCATAAATGGGCGAGGTCACCCTTCCACAACTGTTACAGATTGTCAAGTCCTTTGTGTAAGCGTAGTAGCCTACATGGGTCTGGGTGGAGATTCTCTTGGTTAGTTTATAGAGCGCCTCAGGGTCTGGAGAGGCGTCTCCGAGCCATATGTGAAGCATGTTGCCGCCATTAAGGAGCGGGAAGAACTTTTGCTCTATGTCCACCCTTTCAATCAGGCCGATATCGGCCCCGACATAAACGTGGGTCCCGTTGCTGTAGTACACGGGAACATCCTTCTCCCCTTCAGCAAGCATAGACTTGGCTCTGTGTAGGTCTCCCTTAACGACCTTCTCGGCTTTGTCTCGGTAGTCGGCTGTTAGAAGATCTGCTATGGCGAATCTCTGGGCTGTGGACTCGGCTGGAGTTCTGGCCAGAGCCAGCTTGAGGCCGCTTCTCTCTTCAAGTACCTCCTTATACTTTTGCATCTGGAGAATCAGCCTAACAAGAATCTTAACCGCCTCTGGATGCTCGTGAAGCTCGTAGCCAGTATACCACTGGGCCATCTCATTTCCACCCACTAAACCTATAGTAAAGACGAGCTCATCAAAGTCAACGGCAGGTGTCCCTTTCTCTCCGGTTTTTGGATCTAATGGGCGTTGGGTGGCGAAGGGTATCCGATTGTGTTCTGAGATTAGGTTCATCCACTTCTTTTTCACCCTAAATATTTCCACGGCGGAGTCCATCAGCCTTCGGCTTTCCTCAAACAGTTTTTCGTCGTCTCCGTTGGTCCTGTAGGCCATCCTTGGGAGGTTTAAGCTTACAACCTGCCAGCTCCCCATGGTGAAGTGCTTTCCGTTAACGAAGTGGAGCTTGTCCTTGAACTCCGAACTGCTTTCAGGCGTCTCGACAAAGCAGTACGCACAACACTGATAGCAGGAAACGCCCTTGCCATACCCTCGGTACGCTGGCATCAAGTTGTCAAAGTAGGGCGTTCCAAATTTACCTACAACCCTATGAACGTCAAGCCAAAACTCATCGTACTCAGGCTTCAAAAACTCGGGACTGATACTGTTTTCAAGTTTTGGAAAATTAAAGGGCTTCCCCCAATAATCACCCTTAAGGGCCACATCGTAAAGCGCCCTAAACATAAGGCCAACCTCGTCCTCATAGTCTCCGTAAACATCCGGTCCAACCCGCCCCCTCGCTACCACGGGAATATCTCTCCACAGTTCTGGAACTCCCGGTTGCACCTGAACGTTGCTAAAGACGAGCTGTCCTCCCCTAGCCACGTAAGCCTGAGTGTACTCGAAAAACATCATTTGCATAAGTTGCTTAATCTGGCGATAGTCCAGCCCCCTCATGTAAGGAGCTAGGAAAACTAGGAAGTTGTAAAAGCCTTCACCTCCCGCAAAGTTTGTCTGCGCAGAAGCCAAGATCTTTGCAGTATGAAGAATTGCGACCTCCGGATGTTTGGCTGGTCCAGCAATGCTTGTTCTGGTGCCAATGCCGTCTGGCATTAAGCCATAGTAGAAGAAGTAGCGGAGGTCCCAATCTTGGCAGAACGGCCTCGTTCCAAAGTATTCGAGATCATGTATGTGCAGGTCCCCGGCTAAGTGAGCGTCAGCGAGCTTAGGAGGCATCAAAAGCAGGTACTCTTCTCCCGAAACCCAGTCCGCTTTCCTTTTATGAGCAGTTTCTGGGTTCGGCTGAAGATTAGCGTTTTCGTTAGCCTTGAAACCTTGTCCTAAATCCATCAGGTAGGCGTCGTGAACCGGAGCTCCCACCCTTGTAAGGATGTTCCTGTAAATGGCATACTCCGGCTTTTCTCTCGACTTGTCGAGTAGGACGCTGTTTACCAGCTCTCTTACCAGTGGGCCGCTTATGAACCTAAGGCTTAGATCAAAGATCTTCTTTTCGACGTCGATGGCTATCTCCTCTGCCTCTTCCCTACTTATTGGCCTCACCTCGTAGAACTCTTTTGCGAGCTTCGTCTCTGTTAGAAGTTGTTTCACGATGGCGTTTCGATCCCACGGTACGATAAAGCCGTCACTTCTCCGAACCATCGGTCGAATTTGTTGGAGGCCCAGTTCACTTCTATCCGTTTACCTTCCCTCCAAAATGTCTAAAAGCTCGATCTTAACCGTACCGTCCCCATCAAAAATCTGGTCTTCTGTGTAGACCGTTCCTTTAACCTCTAGAGCGGGTGCCGAGAGGACGAATATGTTCCTCATGATCAGATTCGCCATGACCTCCACATCTTCTAGGCTTCTTTCCTCAAAATCTGCATGTCTGTTTCTCAACCATCCTTTCAGAGATGCACACTTAGGGCATCCACTGGACGTGTAAACTATAACCTTTCCGTCCTGCAGAGAAGGTCTTTCAAGAGTGTCAAAGGGATGCTCTGAAGAAGCCATGGAAACACCAGCAGAGAACAGAGTAGTACGGAGAGGCTACTTTAAGATTATAGAACAAATTGTATAAAATTCTGTATAAAGACCCGCCGAAATTGTCATGTGAGTTGTCTATTTGGAACAAGGCAGACGCTAGTTTAGCGTTGGAAACTCCATTGGACTTTTCAGTGAGGCTTAAAAGGCAATGTTGCTTTGACAGAAATAAGCAAAAATTTGAAGTATCCGTATAGAATTTGCACATAATGGATTCAAACTAACATGTAGGATGTCCGCTCACCTAAAGCGAGGCGTTGAGCGGGTGCCCACTGGGACGCTGGCAAATATTTTGCCGATATTCGACTGAAGCAAATCAGCATATTAACGGACCCGCAAACTGGGCATTTTGGCGGTACCCCATAACAGGTATTTTGGCAATGAGCGCAGTAGGCTAGGTTTCGATTATAGGCGTAAAGCCCGATGCTGTAGCTCCCCACGATGTGTTTTGTGGCTGACAAAAGCTCGTTAGGGTCATGCTCTGAGTCAGCAAGTTGCAGGACGGCGAGGTGACCACCCGGGCTTAGTTTATGAAATTCCCCCTCGATGCTTAGGCGCTCCTTCCAAGAAACCTTCGTGTTTAAGGGCACGGCGATCATGTCCGTATAGAAGGGTTGTTCCTTGGTGCCTCGCGCACGAACCTCTGCCCAGCCGTACCTCTCTACGTCCAACTCTGCCAGTCTTTTCGCCACAGCAGGGTTAGGCACCATGGAGACCGTTGCGCGGGTCTCTGGCCCTTTTGCATACTTCTGAACAGTCTTCAAGATGTGCCTCACCATCTCCTTAGCGAAATCTAGAGCCTTGCCATTTTCATGAATGGCTTTCCCAAACAGTGACTGAACAGCTTCATTTAACCCAATGAAGCTGACGAGACGAGAGGCGTTTTCAATTCTGAAGTAGTGGTTACCGTTGGCTTTTTGTGTGAGGAAGGGAAGCAACCCCTCCCTTGCTCGCTGCTTAATTGTTTGATACTTTATTTCTAGGGCGCGTAACGTCATCTCTAGCTGCTCTTCCAAAAGCCTAAAAAACTTCACCTGTTTTCCCTTAGCATCGTAGGATGCCCTTGGCAAATTTATCATAACGCTATCGATATTTCCTGTTTGTAGTGTGTCAAGCTCCCAGTCACCTTTCCATTCAGCGGCGAATCTACATCCCGTTGCGGTATAGGAGGTGTGCTTTTGTCCTTTAGGACAGAGGTTGGCGAAGTAGGGGAGCCCTTTCTCGGCCGCGAGTCGGTGAGCCTGAAAGAGAAGATCCTCACACTCTTTATCTTTCAGCGCTTCTGGGCGCAGTTTTACGATCAAGCTAGGGTTGAAAACGGGTTTGTGCTTATCGTCTTCAAACACCGTTTCAAAGAGAAGGGAGGCAACGAGGCGGGTCTCCTCAACAAAGTCCCCATAATGACCAACTTTGTTCCCACCGGGTCCAATAGCCTCTCTCTCCTCTAGGAAATCGGGAACAACAAACTCTAGGCCCAGTGATGCCCTGATTGGAAAGCCTTCTTTTGAGAGGAATTGATTCAAGTTGAAGCTAAAGAAGCGCAAACCCTCTCCAATTCTTTCTTCCGAAAGCCCTTGAGCAAAGGGAGCCAGAAAAACATTAAAAAAATCTAGCGCTTGCTCTCCGGATATTTCTGTGGCGGCGATTTTAAGAAGGTTGGACGCCATTAAAAGGGCAGCCTCAAAACTTTTGGGAGGAAAATATGAGGCCCCTGTGTGGTCAAGCCTTCCAAGGTTTAGTCCCCCACGAAGAAAAAACCGAAAGTCGTGCACGAATTCCTCCGGTTTTAAGATCCAACAGCCGAGGTTGTTGATGTGCAGTGTTCCGGACAGGTGGGCGTCCGCAATATCTCTGGGAAGCACGTTTAGGAGGGTGTATTCCTCGATGACGCGGTCGCCCGCTGCCTTATGAACGGCTTCCACGCCTAAAGACGTGGCCCCTATGGACTTCATTAGTTGGGTGACATCGTGAACGGGAAACCCTAAACGCGTAAGCTTGTGTCGGTATTCTTCAAGCCCCTTCTCTATCAAGACGGCGTTGACAAACTCCCGTATAAGGGGGGCGGTTAGGTATTTGGTTTGGAACTTTAGTAAACGTCCCTCGGTTTCTCGCGCGATTTTTTGAGCCAAATCTATCGGGACGCCCGCTTCCCTAACAAGAGACTCCGCGATCTTGTTTCTATCAAACTCTTCCATGGCTAAGCGTGATGTGCGAACCATCATCTTCCTTCTTCTAAAAACACGCTCTTCGATGCTCTCGGTGACGCCAACGATCATTCGACCGAGGTCGGTGAGGCGGTATTTCCTAGTCTTCACGTCAGGCTCGATGAGATCCGTCTTAAGGAGAGACTTTAAATGATACGCGAATCGGCCAGCGTCTTGGCTAGGGCTAAGGCGTAAAATGTCCATGATTTCTGTATAGGAAAGGGGTCCCATATCGAAAAGAAGGTTTAAAATCTGCAGCCTTAAGGGTGACGAAACCGCCTTAAGCACCCTCACACCTAACCGACGAGACAAGACGCAACCCACACATACCTAGTAAAATATGTTGGTTTAGTTTAAAAAATTAAAGTCCAGTTGCGTCTATAAATGCCTCATAAAGATAACCCTTATGTAAGGCTTATGGCAACAACATGTTCTGGGGCTGTCGGCTAGCATGGTCTAGGCTCTGAGACTCGGGAGCAAGAGGAAGAAGCCTTTGCGCAGGGAACTCTCGGGACCCCGGTTCAAATCCGGGCAGCCCCACCATTCAAGGGACTCCGCAACTATCGAGTATAGCACCTCTCTGGATTTGCGCCTCTAAGGAACCCTGTGGAGTGTTAGTTGGTTGCTTTCTCCCTTTTGATGATCTCTCTAGCGACGATGACGCCTGACACAGAGGCTTGGACGAGCCCCCTGGTTACTCCGGCTCCATCTCCTATCGTGAAGAGGTTGCGGATGTTTGTTTCTAGACGGTCGCTTAGTTGGAGTCTTGAGGAGTAGAACTTTACTTCCACGCCATACAGTAGCGTGTCTTTGGAATGCACCCCCGGCGTGATCTGATCTAAGGCCTGAAGCATCTCACGAATATCGGCTAGGTAGCGATAAGGCAGGACAAAACTGAGGTCCCCTGGGGTGGCGTTCTTCAACGTCGGAACCACGACGCTCCTTTGGATCCTCTCCTCTGTGGACCTCCTCCCAGCTTCGAGGTCGCCTAGCCTTTGAACGATCACGCCCCCGCTAAGGAGGTTGGAGAGTCTGGCGAGGTATTTTCCATAGGCGATGGGCTCCCTGAAGGGTTCGGTGAAGGATGTGCTCACTAGGATGGCGAAGTTTGTGTTTCCTGTTTTCTTCTCAGCGTAGCTCTGACCATTGACTGTTAAGATGCCCTCGTAGGATTCCGTGATCACTTCCCCCTCGGGCGCGATGCAAAAGGTTCTCACTTGATCGTCAAAAGATTTTGAATAATAAATGAACTTGGGCTCATACAGCGCGTCGGTGAGCTCTTGCATAACCGCGGCTAGGACTTCAACCCTAAGGCCGACATCCACGGGATTGTTCAACGTTTTCAGACCCAACAATTGAGCCTCACATTTCAACCACTCAGCCCCACTCCTTCCCGGAGCCACGATAACGTATTTTCCAGAAAACCTTTCGCCCGTGGTGGCCTCCACACCCTCGAGTTTGCCGTTTTTCACCAGAAGACCCTTTACTTCGGTTTTAGTTCTGACCTCAACTCTATCCTTTAGGTGGCGACGCATTTTACGCAGGACGTCAGCACATTTTTCAGTGCCTAAGTGGCGCAGTTTCTGCGGGACCAATTTGAGGCCAGCCAAGGACGCTCTCCGCTCAATTTCCTCAACTTTGTCTAAGTCGGTTCCGTAAAGGCGCTCGGAAGCTCCGAATTTCAAGTAGATATCGTCCACGTAGCCAATGAGTTCGGTGAGTTCCTTCCTGCTACAGTATTCGTTGAGCCAACCGCCAACCTCAGTGGATAGGGTGAGCTTTCCATCGCTAAAGGCTCCAGCGCCGCCCCATCCGGACAAAAGCGTGCAAGGATCACAGTTTATGCACCCCAAGCCCCTGCTCGCGGGACACTTGCGCTGGTCGATGTCGGGACCCTTATCCAGCATAAGGATGCTTAGAGGTGTGTTCTGGGTCAATTCAAGGGCTGAGAAGATACCGGCCGGTCCGGCACCCACAATTATCACGTCAAATTGCAACGAGCATCCTTCCAAAGACCCAAAACTACATGTCACAAGTTCCATATATGTTTTAGGCACTTCATAGTACGTTGGGGTTCTAGATGGGAACTCTAGACGGAATAAGGGTGTTGGACTTAACTAGGTTGTTGCCGGGAGACTACTGCACGCTACTCCTAGGAGACATGGGAGCCGAGGTTATAAAGGTGGAAGAGCCTAGGCTAGGAGACCACATACGCTGGTTGCCTCCACTCATAGGGGGTCAAAGCGTTTTACACTTCATACTGAACAGAAACAAGAAAAGCATGAAGTTGAACTTGAAATCTAAGAAGAGCAGGGAGATCTTCTATAGGTTGGTGGAGAGATCCGACGTAGTTGTGGAAGGCTTTCGACCAGGCGTGGTGAAGAGGTTGGGCATAGACTATGATTCAGTCAGTGAGGCTAACCCACGCATAGTTTACTGCTCCATGTCTGGGTACGGCCAAGATGGACCCTACAGAGACAAGCCCGGCCATGACATAAACTATATAGGGTATGGCGGTGTCCTTAGCCTCGTCGGGCCGACTAACGGTGCTCCTGTCATACCCAGCATTCAAATCGCCGACCTGACCACGGCCCTCATGGCAGCTACAGCGATACTGTCCGCCCTCCTCGCCCGCGAAAAAATGAGGAAAGGACAGTACATCGATGTGTCCTTCCTTGATGTTGCAGTCTCTCTGACGGTGCTGCCTGCTGCATCCTATTTTGCGGAAGGAAAGCTCTCGAGGCCTAGGAAGTGGTGGCTAAACGGTGGTTACCCCTTCTACAATGTCTATGAGACAAAAGACGGAAAGTACATAACTATAGGATGCATCGAGGAGAGGTTTTGGGTCAACCTTTGTAGAGCGTTGGGCGTCATGGATTTCGCCAAATGGCAGTATGCAGGTGAGGGTAAGCTTAGGGAGATGTTTGAAGCTATCCGAAGCATCTTTAAGTCAAGATCCTTGGACGAGTGGCTTCAGGTGTTGTCAAAGGAAGACGTGCCCTGCGGTCCGGTATACGATCTGAACGAGGTGTTCGAGGACCCACAAACACTACACCGAAAAATTATCGTGGAGGCTGAGCATCCAGCTGTGGGTAAAATCAAACAACTAGGTATTCCTTTAAAGTTCTCTGAGACCCCCTGTGAGATACGAAGCCCCTCTCCCCGATTAGGAGAGCACACAGAACAGATTCTAAGATGGCTTGGATACGGGGAAGGAGAAATATTAGATATGCGCAAAAGAGGTGTCATATAGCCCAATAAATTGTCGGGTCGACTGGAGAGGCCCACGGCTATAATACGCTGAGATGAGTCGAGGGATGTGAGAAAGCATGTAGCCATGGTCCTCTATCAGGTTTAGTCCTTGATGGCCTCAAGGAGGCTCATCACGTTCCAAAGTTTCACCCTGGTGTAGGGGGGCATGTTGGGGTCTTGCAAGATTTCGTCGAGGATGGATATGGCGTTAGATGCTCTGTGGGCTGGGGTGTGTTGGGCTAGCTGGAGGGCGTCCATCGACCCCTTTGCGGCCCTTCTGATATTTCGGGGGGTAGTGGTGTCTTCGGAAACCTGCCCAAGGATGACTAAGGCCTGCTTAACTCTCTCCTCATACTCCTTTAGCTTCTTTTTACTCACCATGCAAAAGCCTCCGACGGATCTTCAGCGATATACAAATACCTACTGTTATGTATTACCCTTCCGCTCATTTATACAATTCGTAAATGAAGACGGTTCCAAAATAGGCTGAATTTTAACTTGATGCCTTCACAATCACGACCCAGAACAATCGGACATGCGAATCAGGGAAAGCGTAAGCCAAGTATAGGAGGGGTGGATACAAGTGGTGCCGTGGTGCTTATTACCCACCGCTAACTAAAATTGTTCTGAGGCTTCAGGTTGTCTGAAGAATCAAAGCGCTTTCAAATCATGACGGATCTACTTCGACAGGGCGCCACCCTCACAGAACTTCCCTGTCCTGCCTGCTCTTCACCCCTATTTAAGTTAAGAAGCGGAGACCTATGGTGCGCTCAATGTCAAAAGCGTGTGATAGTGGTGAAGGAAGGAGAGTCACTCACCAAGGCAACGAGCTCCATGCTCCTTACCTCCTTAGAGTCCACCCTCCTCGCCAAGATACAGGAGGTGGAAAGAAGAATCAAAGAAGAAGCGGATGTTGAAAAACTGCAAGAATTAGGAGGGATTCTCTCCACCCTCCTTGAGAACCTCGAAAGGGTAAGGAAAATAAAAGGTGCGTAATCTGCCCCAGCGAGGGTGTGGAGGTTGCTTGGCCATTACGAGAACTTTCCTGAGACCATTCATGGCGTTGCACAATTCACCCATCGCCTTTCCGTGAGAAAGCTACAGCAAGCCATTCTTCATGCCCTCCATCGATTAAATCAAGAGACCCGCAATCTAGACGCCGTCGCACCCTTCTCTTCGTTAAAATGTGAGGTTAGCTTCGAGTTTGGGGTTGCGGAGGGCGACATATTCAATTATTTAGACAAGGAAGAGCTAGATAGACTTCACGGGGACATAGTCAAAAGGGCGCTGCCCATCCTCGACTTCCTCTGTGTTGTCAGATACCACATCACTAAGGAAGGAAAACGAGTTCCATTAAGGTTTGATTACCACTTGCTCCGTCTTATGTTTCAGAGACGCAGAGTGCAGTTGCAAATCTTCCACGAGCGAGGCACTCAGCGTGTTTCTCTTGAGGACCTTGTCACCTTTATAACAAAGTGCATAAAGGACGAGCTTTCCCAAGAGCAGCTACAGCCACTGTCTCTCAAACACTCGCGAACGCTTTAACACTTTAAAAAGTTGAGTGTAACTTCCAAGATGTTTTTGGAAACCTCGTCCGCTGGTCTATTCGCGTTAATGGGCGTTAACCGTCCACTTTGTACCAGCTTCATATAAACCTCCTGAACCCTTCGCTGAACCTGCAACCTCTCCATCACCGACCTTTTTCGCTTCATTCTCTTCACCACCACCTCTGCCGGGACATCGAGGTAGATCGCTAGGTCGGGCGGAATGACTGCTCTGTTAATTTCCTCGATCCACTTCATGTTCAGTCCCGTGGCTCCTTGATAGGCTATGGACGAGAACACGTACCTATCGCAAACTACGACCTTTCCCTCCTGCAGCGCTAGCTTGATCCTTCTCTCCACATGGTCAATGCGGTCCACGGCGAAGAGGAGTGCTTCCACAATGCTGGGCACGCGCTTCCTCCTCTGAAGAATACGCGATCGTATGAGCCTCCCAATTTCTCCTGAGCTTGGCTCGGTGGTGTACACCGCCTCAAAGCTTCTCCGTCTCAGGTTCCTTACAAGCCTACGCGCTTGGGTGGTTTTTCCGCTGGCGTCCAGCCCCTCGATGCAGATGAAGAATCCCCGTTTCTCCATGCTTGAGCCGCCACCATCCATTATAAATCGATCACCTTAATAATGATGTTCAAGATTGAGAAAGCTAGGAGAGTTTATAATGCGGCGATACTGGGGTGAGATTAAGGACCCTGTTTATGGATACGTCTACATCACGGAGGCTGAGAAGGAGGTCATCGATTCCTTTCCATTGCAGAGGCTTCGCCGACTTAGGCAGCTTGCGGGCGCGGAGTTCGTGTATCCTGGTGCCAACCACACCCGATTTGAGCACTCAATCGGCGTTATGTATCTCGCGGGTCTTTTGGCGGAAAACCCGAACCTCACCCAACACCTCTCTGAAGACAACACCCAAATGATTAGAATAGCTGCTTTGCTCCACGACGTGGGACATGGGCCATTCTCGCACGTTTTCGAGCATCTCCTTGTGAAATTTCTGGACAAAACCCATGAGGACATAAACGTCTGGGTTGTTCAAGAGTCTGAATTGAAGGATACAATTAATGAACTTGGATATGACCCGAGCGTAGTGGCGAAGCTTTCGGTGGGACGGTTGCATAAGCCCGGAGGGGCCTTCATGGATCAGATCATCCGCAGCGCGGTGGATGTAGACAAGCTGGATTTTGTTGTTCGAGACACCTATCACACGGGCGCCGAATACGGGTACGTGGATGTCTTCCGCATCATCCATATGCTAGATGTCATCGATGAAAACCTCGCCGTGGACCTCGGCGCCCTCTCAGCCCTCGAATCCTTTATACTCGCCCGGATTGAATCCTTCAAAAGCATATACTTCCACCGAGTGGCCCGAGCAGCTCAGATCATGATCGCCGAGGCCATGGAAGTCGCCAAGGATGAGCTAGGCCTAGTGGGCTTCAAATCTCCCGAGGATTATCTGGCTTTCGACGACTCCACGGTGTGGGCTATGCTGAAAAAGTGCAAAAAATCTAGGGGGATCATAGAGAATTTGGAAAGGCGAAGGTTGCTGAAGTGCGCCTACGATCAAACCTTCTACGTGAAGGACAAAACGGTATCCAGCATTTTCAGCGTGAACAAAGTGCGGAATCAAATTCGGGACCAGATCGCCTCAGAGGCGGGAGTTAAACCAGAATCCGTTGTGATTGATGTGCCAACCCTTCCGTCTGTGCCGTACCGACATTCAGTTTTGCTGGAGCCCATGGAAATCCCCGTGTTCAACAAGACTCGGGACGGGCGTAAGGTTCCCCAGAGGCTCAGCGACATATCCGGAATTTTCGACGTACTAAAAGGATTCATCAACATTCTGCGCGTGTATACGAAGGAGGAGTATCGCGAAAAAGTGGGGGAAGCGGCAGCAAAAATGCTCGGCGGGATACCTTCATCCGCAAAGATATCGTTCTAAGTTTCCGTGTATCTTAACACAATTTCATGGGGAGAGAGCGGTGAAAATTACGAAATTGAAGGGGCGTTCAATTGTCCCTGGACACGGTAGAGGACCGGCATTAGTTTCCATGAAGCCCATCAGTTTCCTCGGTGGGGTGGATCCCAATACTGGGCTAATCATTGAGAGAGGTCACGATTTGAAGGGAAGGAACGTGGCAGGTAGGATTCTCTGTTTCCCATACGGCCACGGCTCCACGGTGGGCAGCTACGTGCTTTACTCCCTGGCCAAAAGGGGACTGGGGCCTAAAGCCATCGTCAACCAAACGGCGGATCCCGTGGTTGTGGTGGGGGCCATCATCGCAGAAATTCCGATGGTTGATCAGGTGGACATTCAACAGATCACGACCGACGACGATGTGGAGGTTGACGGTCATAAGGGGATACTGACGATTATAAGGGGAAATAGATCATGTACCTAACCCCAGAAGAAGAAAGGGTATACGACGGCGAATACGGCTGGGCGTATCAGGTTTCTATGAAAATCCTCGTTCGTCTAGGCGATCTGTATGGAGCCACCCGACTAATCCCCATCAAGTCCGCCCATATATCTGGTGTTTCCTATAAAACAATGGGGGATGCACCTATCGATTTTCTTCAGGCCTTAGCGAACGAGGGTGGGAAGGCGCAAGTTCCTTGCACAGCCAACCCCTCAGGCTTCGATCAGGATTACTTATCCGAAATGAACATTCCTAGAGAGCATGTAGAGAAGCAGTTGCGCATCATCGAACTCTATAAGAAGATGGGAGTAGACTCTATCTTCACATGCACGCCTTATTACCTGCGTAAACCGAGGCCTGGTTGGCACCTCGCTTGGGCCGAGTCCTCCGCGGTGATGTATGCCAACTCTGTCTTGGGCTCTTGGACAAACAGGGAGGGGGGTCCCAGTGCGCTCGCGGCTGCCCTCGTAGGAAAAGTGCCTGAATACGGCATGCATCAAACCGAGAACCGCCAAGCTAACATCCTCATCAAAGTGGAGTCAAGCCCCTTGAATGAGACAGAGTTTGGAGCCTTAGGAATTTACACGGGAAAGTTGCTCAAAGACAGAATTCCCCTTTTCGAAGGACTATCCAACTACACAAATGATGATCTAAAGCAATTGGGTGCAGCACTGGCGTCCAGCGGAATGGCACCCATATTCCACCATCATAAACCATACAGAAGGAGAGAACTCGAAGCTATTACTGTCGAAAAGGGGGACATAAAAAACACTATTAAAAGCCTGTCAACAGTCCCCGAGACTCCGAACTTGGTTTTCATCGGATGCCCCCACTGTTCTCTGGGCGAAATTCGAGGCATAGCCCAAGCTCTTCGGGGCAAAAGAGTGAGAAAAGAGGTGAAACTGTGGGTCTGTACATCCCAACATATCAAGAAAAAGGCTAAAACCTATGTGGATGTTATCGAAGAAGCGGGCGGTCGTGTGCTATGCGACACTTGCGCCATCGTTACATGGGTGAAATACTGCGGAATAGACGTTATGATGACCAACTCTGCGAAGGCGGCTTATTATGCGCCCACCTTGAGTGAAGTGGGCGTGACTCTAGCCCCGTTAAGCAAGTGTATTGCTACAGCCTGCAAAGGCTAACCACTGCAATAGCTAGGTTACTGCACCTTTTCCTCTCCATCTCCCTAGGGCAACAACGGCGACTGCAAAGACGAAAACTGTACTCAAAATTGTTTGGTCAGCTCGTCTCGCTCTTCAAGCCCTTCCTTATCTCGTTTACGATCTTGACAACATTTTCACTGGTCGGGACCCTTGCTCGCTCAAATATCTCGCGAGGTCTTGTCAATGGGCGCGTTGCGTCCATGCCGAGCTTGGTGGTTTGGCCCGTCTCCTGGTCAGCGGACGGGTCCAGAGTTGATCCCCTTGCGTGCTGGATAACCATCAGATCTTCACTTGCTTGGAAGCGGGTGGCGACGGCCCACTCCACCTCTTCGAGATCGAAAACGTCGATGTCCGCGTCAACAACTACCGCGTGCTTAAGGCTTGAGTGAGCGCCGAAGGCGGCTAGCAAGGCGTTTTTTCCGTCCCCATCAGTTTGTTTTTCGATGGATATGATGGCGTGGAGCCATCCGCCCCCGCCGCTGGAGAGGTTTAGGGCCTTCACGATGGGCACGACGCCGGTGACAGCCTCCCAGATCATGGTTTCTCGAGGAAGACCCATCAAGAGCTTGTGTTCCGCTCCAGATGGCAAGAGGGCTTGGTATAGGTAGTCTTCACGATGCATCATGCCCACCAATTCTATGATCGGCTGGCATCTTTGGATGTCGTAGGTCCCGATTATGTCAACGAGGGGGCCCTCCATGGTTTCTTCCGTCGTCGACATAACCCCTTCCAATATGATTTCAGCCTCTGCTGGAGCATAGGCGCCTACCGTCTCACACTTTATTAAACGCATTTTGTTCCCAAGCAACGCGTTGGCTATACCAAACTCGCTTACGCCG
>Ga0315314_1000454_pt1 | contig 45415 bp, 33 predicted proteins | sample TDP9_MG_FD_203631 | JGI IMG/M metagenome (GOLD analysis project Ga0315314, IMG submission 203631) | Freshwater sediment microbial communities from Lake Towuti, South Sulawesi, Indonesia - TDP9 | ecosystem: Environmental > Aquatic > Freshwater > Lake > Sediment | place: Indonesia: South Sulawesi... | reverse complement strand
GCGAACGTATTTGGACGGCGTTGGCCACCTGTAGAAAGCAAAACCGGAATGTCTTTAAGTTTATCCATCATACACTGGTTGCTCACTGGACTAATACCTGTTATCCTGATTTATTGTGAACGGTTACAAAAATGGTTTTATTCAGTACATTCAAGATTTTTACTGATTTTTGTTTACTGTCGCTAGACATAAATAGGTGACTGTCCCTATTTAACCTTTGGCGGGTGCGGACGGGTGAATTGGGCCTCGAAGTACACCGCAAAAAAAGGTCGTTCACACCGAAAAACTCCAGGACTATCACGAATCAGTCCTCGAAGTACACCGCAAAAAAAGGTCGTTCACACCGTCCCGATTGCACTTGGGATGGGAAAGAATCCTCGAAGTACACCGCAAAAAAAGGTCGTTCACACCAGTCCTTTTATAACTTCTTTTCGATAAGTCCGTTAGACGGATTCGACCCTGAAAAAAATGCGTGTATTGGTGAGCGAATACAATGGGAAACATAATTTTTCCACTTATATGTAACTTTAGACTCAACCTTTAGGCCGTTCGAGTCGGCCTATCGCTGCCGGTTGCGCAATTGCCCGCAGGCTATCGCAACGTTTATCGGCAGCAATATATTTTTATTTCAAAGAACGACCTTTCGACTATGCTCAAGGAAAGACTTAAAAATCAATCTTTCGGTAACTCTTTATATTCTATGCTCTGCTGTTTGCATTGCAAGCGAATTTTTTCCTCAATATCAAAAGTTGCGAGATTTTTCGCAGCGTTATAATCAGCATTTAGGGGTTTACATCCTTTAGGACATTCAAACATAGTTGCCTTGCCGTTCTTTCTGTTTTTATCCCTATACTCCCTGTCAAAACTGATGTGTATGAACCCGCAGTGACTGCACCGCCTCGATGTATAACAAGGATTTACCGGATGTACTTTTATCCCCGCTTCATCGGCCTTGTATTTTATGAAATTTTGGAGTTGATTGTATCTCCAGTTTTGGCCGATAAAAGTTCCACTTAAATCATCCTTCAATCCTTCAAGATTTTCAATCTGAATTAATCCTGCTCCGTTGTTCTTCGCAAACTCTACTACGCAATGAGAAAGCTGATGATTCAAAGTTGTGTAAGCATTATCTATCTTGTACTCAAGTTTTTCTATTGGTTTCAATATACGTTTTCTGCCATGCCCTGCTCGTGCGGTCGGTTGCGCTAAATCCTTTACACCGCCTTTTTGGGTGGAGAATCTTCTACCTTTAATTTGTTTTTGCAGATGCTTTATTCTCTTTGCCAAGGGTTCAAATTTTCTATAACCGATTCGTGCATAGCCATTATTTATTGCTGCATATAACGGCACAGACCAGCCCAAATCAACACCTACGATTATATCTGGATGTAGTCTTGTAGCCTCCGCTTTTGGAAAATCATAAGTAACTGAAAGCTCCCATTTACCCTTTTTTTCTTTTACCTCAAAGAAACGATGCCGATACCCCGGCAAGAAATTAGTTTTGTTTGAAACAAGCCGTTCAAGAACGGTTCGTTGTCCGTCGCTTATTGTACGTGTTGATAAAAGCACGCGCGGATATGGCTTATTACAAATCATTAGATCAGCCTCAATTTCACCGGTTTCTGTCAATTCAAGTCTGCGTTGATGAGGTTTATCACAACGTATAGGAATAGAAAGATTTGTCTTATAATTTGGAACTGATATTTTTCCTGTTAATACTTTTCTCCAGTCGATGGAACTAAGCTTGTAGCGACTAAACGCACCGGTGATGGTATCCGGCAATACACACGTTTTTGAGTATTTTGACAGATTTTCTTCTTCAACTCCTTCTTCACGTAAAATCTTTCGCAAATTTCTGGACAATTGACCGATTTTCAAGCTCTTAGGAGCATCTTGATTTTTCAATCTGTAACGCTGATGGAGGTTTTGGTATGTCTCACTCACAGCCATGTTGGCAAGACGAGATAGCCTATAGCGAACATCACGCAGCATTCTGCCAAGTTCATCCCAGGACATATTTACTGGCTTGACAATTTGAAATTTTGCTACTTTTTGCAATCGTTTCGTTTCTGCCATATTTTTCTTCCAGAAAATAGCATGGGCTAAAGCCCATCCTACGACTATGAATTGCTCAGATGTATGCCATGATGAGAAAATAGATACGAAATTATTTCGCAGAAGAATATAAGGGAAAATGAGGGGAAAGGCAAGGGAAATTTTAGAGAATTAGAGGATTAGAGATTAGATTATCAGGTTATCAGAGGACCAGGAAATCAGGGTGGAGGTTATCAGGAGAGCAGGGTATCAGGCAATCAGGATATCAGGTTATTAGGTTATCAGGGTATCAGGAGTATAGAGAATTAGAGAATTGGTGAATTAGTGAATTGGTTAATTGGAACAAAAGGGGAAAAGAATATCGAATCCTTCGGCTGGGCTCAGGACAGGTATCGAACAAGGAATGGCGAATTTGGAAGTGAGGATTGCCGCGTCGTCCTTCGGCCTCCTCGCAATGACCCCGCAACAAGTTAAGGGGCAGGCAGGCCGAATATATTTGCAAAAAGGCTTGAGAACAGGCGATGATTTATGGTATTATTTGTAATAAGCTCAGCCGGGCGTCAGTCCGGCAACTCCATAGCAATCAAAGAAGGCCTGACGGAGTTGAGTGAACGTGATAAACAAACACAACGTAAAAGGCTTTTTCAGGAGGCAGCAGGATGAAAAAGCAAAAAGGCTTCACCTTAATTGAATTATTGGTTGTAATTGCTATTATAGCGCTGCTACTTGCGATTCTTATGCCTGCTTTAAGGGCAGCGAGGGAACAGGCGAGAAAAGCCGTTTGCAACGTACATATTGGAGGGTTAGGACTGGCCCTAAGAATGTATGCGGACGACCATAATGGAAAGACGCACGACTCGCCAAATAACGGTCTCTGGGATAACGCACATTTACGTTTATCCAAGGTTACACCATATAAGGCAAATGACTCTTTGGCTTATTGGGGGATTGCGTACGAGCCATACGCTGAGAACAAAAAAATCTTCCGCTGCCCGGCCACACAACGTGTAGATGATTGGCCGGAATGGGGGCCGCCCTGGGGGAAGGCGGCACAAAAGTATTTCAAATATTGCTCGTACGGTCTCAATGGTTACATCACAAACGAGAATATTGATATTGAATTCAAACATCAAAGCGAGGTAATTGCTTTTCAGGACCACATAGAGCAAAAGCTGGACGACAACGGGGATATGTTTCACATTCGGCCCGGAGAGCGTATCAATTTACCACAATGGCGACCGAGCAGCCAGGGTGGGAGCGGCTTTGTCGATAGCACCTGGTCTGGAGAACAGTGGCATGACACGGTTCAGGAGTGTTTTCGCCACCGCGGGGTATCGATGACATGCTGGCTGGACGGGCATGTCTCGGAGATTGCTGAAACAACCGGCGAAGACGTTCCTCGCAAATGGTACATAGGCAAGGCCGAGCAGTAACTTAAATCTCTGATATGAACCCATTTCAGTTGCGGTGAATACTCATAAAGTCTTTCGGACAATAATCCCGGGGGCGGGTATTGATTATTCTTTAGCGGCGAAATACAATTATTGTTTGTGTTTAAATAGAGCAACGAACTTTAAGTTACACTGGAAGGAGTCGAGACTATGAAAGGCATGCGACTTGTGATTCTTTCTTTGGCATTGATAGCGGTTTTTTTCGCAGGTTGTAAAATAAATCATGAAGTTCAGCGTTTCGACAAGCCGACTGCGCGAATTGTAGGTCTTAGATTCCAGGAGGTCAAGCTGGACTACGCCTCGCTGTTGTTCTATGTTGAGGTTGATAATCCTTATCCGGTCGATTTGCCGTTGGTGAGACTAAACTACAGCCTTACAAGCGGAGGTAATACGTTTCTTACGGCTACTGCTGTCAATTCAGTTGTTGTGCAGCCGAACAGAAAGGAATTAGTTTTGCTGCCGGACGAAGTCATCTATACGCGTTTGTTAAAATCATTGGATAGCAAGCCCGGTTTAACAATCCCTTATAAAGCAATATTACGATTGTCCGTTGATGCCCCGAATTTAGGGCTGATTGAGCTGACTTCGGAAAAGGAAGGTTGGCTGGTCCTGCCGAACGCTCCGGGGATAAACGTGGAGGGCAAGATACATCGTGCTCTGGATGTGGTGTTTATTCCTACACCGCAGGATGTAGTGGACAAGATGCTGGAATTAGTGGAAGTCAAAAAGGACGATTTGCTCTATGACCTGGGCTGCGGGGACGGCCGGATTGTGGTAACGGCAGCTAAAAAATATGGCTGCAGGGCTGTAGGGTACGACTTAGACCTGAACCGTGTCAAAGAATCGAGGGAAAATGTGGAGAATAACGAGGTTGGACACCTGGTTAGAATTGAGCAGAAGGATATCTTCACACTTGACCTGAGTGAAGCAAATATAATCACTCTCTACCTGCTTCCGAGTCTGAATGTGAGGCTTATCCCGCAGTTGGAAAAGCTCAGGCCTGGCTCTCGAATCGTCTCGCACAACTTTGATATGGAAGGAGTTAAGCCGGATAAAGTCGTCAAGCTCACATCCAGTAATGACCGGGCGGAACATAAGATATATCTCTGGACTACGCCGCTCAAGAAAGAGCAGGAGAGTTCGGCACCGCTTCTGAAGGATTCGTTCGATGGTTAAGTGCAAACGGCGTTTATTTTAAGGGATTTTACATATTTTTTTTGACAAGGCAGTGGATAATTTGGTATAAATAAAAGCGATGAAGTGAGTGGATTTAACTTCGTATTTGTTGGAATCTTTGAAGTTTTTTGGTGAAGGAGGAGTTATTATGCGAGGCGCAGGCCTTTAAGAGGAACTTGCGCTGCGGAATTAAGTTTTTTGCATTTCGATTAATAAACTATATTTTTTGAATCCCGACCGTTCCGGCATTACGTCTGCCGGAGGAAGGGGTGAACACAGCCCTCAAAGTGGACAGAGGGGCTGTAAAGGAGGAACATTATGTCTAAGAAATTGATTTATTTTGTTTCTGTTATTTTTGTGCTGGGCTCTGCCAGTAACGCTGCGACGGTCCATTGGACAGACCTTGGCCCCGACCACCTTTGGAGCACTCCGACCAACTGGGAATTCAATAAAGTCCCTGGCGTCTCCGATGATGCATATATAGATGTACCAGCGGCGAAAGCGCCGAACGGCCCGGTTATTCAGGATGGTATCAATGCAAAGATTCACGGCCTGGGTTGTGAAGTGGCCGGTGAGCCAACGATGACGATGACGGGTGGAACTCTTGAGATATCAGATTGGATTTGGTGGGGTGACGGGGCCGGGTCCCACGGCACGTTTAATATGAGCGGCGGAACCATAACGGTTGCTAACGAGTTCGAGCTTGGATGGGGGGGTGGTGAAGGTACCTGGAATATGACCGGAGGTACAGTCAACTGTGGGGAATTGATAGTTCCGACGGCCAGTGGAGCGGCGGGGCAACTATACCTTCACGGCGGTACTGTTAATGTCGGCAGCGCCGGCCTTGAAATGAACAACGGCCTGATAGATGTCGGGGGAGGCACGTTAGTGTTAGAAGGCGACCTGACGGAGGCAATCAATAACTTTATCGCCGCTGGCAAGATTACTTTCTACGGTGGGGGCGGCCTCTTTAGTCTGGACTATGATGTCAGAAATCCCGGCAAGACCACGTTGACAGCCAGATGGACGGGAAGGGCCTACAACCCCAGCCCGGCTGATGGTGTCTTTCATGAGGATACCTGGGCCAGCCTTGGCTGGTCGCCGGCAGAAACTGCAATCTCTCACGATGTGTACTTCGGTGACAATTTTGACGATGTGAACAACGGCGCCGAAGTCGCATTCTACGGCAATCAGACCACCACGTTTTTTGTTGCTGGCTTTCCCGGATTTGCTTATCCGGATGGTCTTGTTCCGGGTACAACTTATTACTGGCGGGTCGATGAGGTTGAGGCCGATGGCACGATACGCAAAGGCGATATCTGGAGCTTTACGGTTCCCCCCAAGACTGCCTACAATCCAGAACCGGCTGATGGCGCCGAGCTTGTAGCTGCGGATGTGAAGCTTAGCTGGACGGCGGGTTTCGGTGCAAAATTGCACACCGTTTATTTCGGTGACAATTTTGACGATGTGAACGATGCCGCGGGGGGACTTCCTCAGGGAGCTAAAACTTATACTCCCGGCCAACTTAAATTGGGTAGGGCTTACTACTGGCGGGTTGATGAGTTTGATGCCGTCGCCACGCATAAAGGCGACGTCTGGAGCTTTACTACTCAGGGCTCCGTTGGAAGCCCGAATCCTTCCAATGGCGCTGTGGATGTAAAGCAGACGCAAGTTCTTAGCTGGTCGCCGAGCGTTTATGCCGCTTCGCATCAGTTATACTTCGGAACGGATAAAGAGGTCGTGCGCAAAGCCAATACAAGTTCACCAGAGTACAAAGGCAGCCGGGTACTCGGCGCTGAGAGCTATGAGCCTGGAAAACTCCTGTGGGATACCACTTACTATTGGCGGATTGATGAGGTCAATAATGCCAACCCAGACAGTCCGTGGATAGGCCCTGTCTGGAGTTTTACGACCGCAAACTTTCTTGTCGTGGATGATTTTGAGGACTACGATGTCGGCAACAATGAGATATGGTGGTCGTGGAAAGATGGGCTTGGCTATGCAGCTCATGGTAAAGAACCGGCCTATGCCGGCAACGGAACAGGCGCAGCCGTGGGCGATGAAAGCACAGCTTCTTATTGTGAGGAGACTATTGTTCACGGCGGCAGCCAATCGATGCCTGTATTCTACGATAACAGCATCCTGAAGTTTTCAGAGGTGGAGAAAACGCTGACTTATCCGCGTGACTGGACAGAGAACGGCGTCAACATGCTGACGATTTGGTTCCGTGGCAATTCGGATAATGCTGCTGAGACGTTGTATGTTGCACTCAATAGTAGTGCTGTGGTCTCTAATGATGAACCCAATGCAGCGCAGGCAGGTGAGTGGACTCGATGGAATATTGACCTGCAGGCATTTGCAGACCAGGGCGTGAACCTTGCCAATGTCAATACGATTTCTCTTGGCCTTGGTAACAAGAAGAATCCGGTAGCCGGCGGTTCAGGTAAGATGTACTTCGATGATATTCGTCTATATCCTCCGCCGACAGAGCCGGCACCTTAAGCTGTGTGATTCTAATGATAATTAAAATTGTGTGGCTGATACGAAGCTCTCAAATTTTGAAATTGCCGTGTGCCACACCAATTGAGCTTTCTGCTTCGGCGAAGCACTTCGCAGAGACGAGCAGGCTCATTCCTAACTGGTGCTGGACTGAAGGAAACAGACAAGAGGGCGCCTGATTTAATTTAACTTGATAACTCCCTGTGGCTTGCCACAGAGTGAAGAACAATATATTCCTTATTGAAGTTTTAGATACCCTGCAGCTTGCTGGAGGGAGATTCATTCAGAAAATGTACGTAGTCCTTTTGATTAGTCAAAAGGACTATGAACTTTAATTTGTAACCCGTTTATTTATCATTTGCTGCAGAGAATATGCCAGGGTTAGTTTTCAGGGTTCACAGCAGCGTTGCCATCAATCAGCTCCCACCATAGTCTCGGATAGTCCTTCCCTTCGTTGATCCACCAGATGTCATCTGTGCCGTTGGCCGTTTCATCTATAAAGTCCCAGCCGGCGGCAAGGAACGTGCTGGCCGTCTGCATCTCCGCTGTGGTCTTTCCTGTGCCCCCGGCACTCCAGGCTCGGCCTGAGGTCTGCGTGTCCCAGAGACAAGCGGTCACCACCCCCCAAAGACCGAAACCCACCAGCCCGCCGACAAAATACTTGCCACTGACTGCACCGGTGCTGTAGCAGTGGGTCATAGTCCCTTCGTTGCGGCCCACCAGGCCGCCGACAAAGTCGCTATTTCCATTGACCGAGCCGCTGCTGTAGCACTGGGTCACAGAGCCGTATAAGTTGATCCCCACAAGCCCGCCGACAGACCCATCTCCACTGACCATTCCGGTGCTGTAGCTGTTGGTGATGCTGCCATCGTTGTATCCCACGAGTCCGCCGACGTTGGAACCAGAGCCAGTTATGTTGACATCCACTATGCCCAAGTCTTTTACCTTGGCTCCGAAAGCCAAGTGGCCAAACAAGCCGAGATTTTCTACGCCCATGACTGTTAGATGCGAGACGGTGTGGCCGTTCCCATCGAAGACGCCAGAAAAGGTTTGAATGACCGCCTGCTGAAAGACATGTCTGCCCGCCAGATTCGGGTCTAGATCGATATTTGCGCTGAGGAGGAAGCACTTATCCCAGAGGGCACTCGCTCGGCTCACCCGTATCAATTGATCGGCCGTGGCGATCAGGTAGGCAGTTCCCGCCGTTCCGTTTCCCTCCAGCCAGTCAATGTTAGGTTCAGGGATCATCTGTCCAGGCGTACCATCCCAAGACAATCTTGGATAATCGCGGCCGGCCTCCAGGACCCAGTTCGGGTCGTTCGCAAAGCCATTCAGGCCCAGCATGTAGGGATCCATCATCTCCGCTGTGGTCAGGTCTATTCTCGCTCCATTTCGAGAGTAGATATAGGCCGCCAGGCCGCCACCGGTGCTGTAGCACTGGGTTACAGTCCCCCTGTTGTCCCCCGCCAAGCCGCCAACAAGCGAATTCCCACTGACCGAACCCGTGGTGTAGCAGTCCTTCACAACACCGCCGTTACAGCCCACAAGGCCGCCGACATGATCGGTGCCGCTGACCCCACCAGTACTGAAGCATTGGATCATGTGTTCCCAGTCGTTCTCTCCTACCAGCCCGCCCACGTTAACCTCGCCGATAATCACACCAGTGCTGTAGCATTGGAGTACAGTACCCCCGTTGTATCCCATCAAGCCACCGACGTCATAATTTCCACTGACCGCACCGGTGGTGTAGCATCGGATCGTAGTCCCGCCGACGCGGTCAGCACGCATCGATGAAGAACGAGAGCCGTTGCTCCCCACCAGCCCACCGGCATAGTACCCTGACCCGGTTATTTTGACATCCACCACGCCAAGGTCCTTAACTTCGGCACCGAATTCCAAGTAGCCAAATAGTCCGACGTAATCCTCGCCCTTGATGGTCAAGCGCGAGATCGAGTGATCATTACCATCAAAGACACCGGTGAAAGGAATGCCCCAAGAAGCAATCACCGCTTTGTCGAAGACCTTTCGGCCGGGCAGGTTAGGGTCCAGGTCGATGTCGTCGGTCAGGACGAAGTGCTTGTCGTAATCTTCGGGAGTTTCGCCAAGCAGGAGCAGGTCGTCAGCCGTAGCGATTTGGTACGGGTCGTTAGGCTCTCCTGTGCCGCCACTGTATTTGGCATAGGAAGGAAAGCTTAAAGAGCAGATTGTTATCAATACAGTGATTATCAACAAAATTTGTGATTTTCTCGCAGTTGCCATTTTTCTTACCTCCTAATTATGCCATTGATGTTCCTAAACAGGCACTGATTATGCTGAAGCGTCGGCATCAAGCCATCCCCAAGCTGCGCTTGAGGCTGCCACCCTTTTGTGCCAAGCAAAAGAATCGCTGTAATTAAACGCAACTGGTATAACAGCGTGAATCAAAGGGATTGGCTGCAAAACTCGCGAATTCCTCGTTGTTATTTCGTTTTATCGACCTCCTCTGCCGGCCTTTCGGGGCCACAGAACAAACGCCTTGCGTTTATATGGCTAAGCCATAAACTGCCTTACCGGACGAAACGAATTGAACTGGCAACAAGATGCTCCCGCTGTAGTTACCGATATGTAGTATAACAGATTCAGCTTGCCTACATCAAGAGCAAAAGTGCAGAAATTCTCTTATTTATTCATGGACAATAATACCAATTATAATTAAAAATTGCGCTTGACATAAAGAGCAGTGAGCCATCCCCCTTCTTGCTTTCGCAAGAAAGCACGGGGATGAGGCTGCCACCCTTTTGTGCTAAACATAAGGAGCGCAGTAATTAAATGCAATTGGTATAATTATTTATATGTGACGAGAAATGGATGGCCGGCATCTCTCGCCCAACAGTGGATATTGATGATAGTAATTGCGAAGCGGGCTTGGTGTAAATGAGTACAGTAAAAGTAGCGATGTGTCAGATATTCTCGCTTGACGGCGACCGCCGCGGCAATTTTGCCCGAATCGAAAATGCGATTAGCCAGGCCAAAGATGCCGGGGCGGACATCGCCTGCTTTCCGGAAACGGTTATACTGGGCTGGGTAAATCCCGATGCACACGAAAGAGCATATTCGATTCCGGGAAAAGATTCGGAATACCTCTGTGAGCTGGCGAGAAATTATGATACTTATCTTTGTGCTGGCCTGGAGGAAAAAGTCGGGGGGCGCTTGTATGATTCGGCAGTACTGATTGATAATAACGGACAAATTCTCCTCAAGCATCGTAAGATTAATATACTTTCGGAATTGATGACCCCACCTTACACTCCCGGCGAGGGTGTCTATGTAGTCGAAACCAAATTCGGAAAGATTGGCTTGTTAATATGTGCAGACACACATAAAAGAGAAATACTAAAACGTATGGCGGCGCTGAAAGCGGACTTACTGCTCATTCCGTATGGATATGCGGCTGAGGAGGACGAATGGCCCGGACATGGTGAAGTGCTCGAGGATGTGGTAAGGAACACAGCGCGGGAAACGGGAGCTTTTGTTGTCGGGACCAACCTTGTAGGCGAAATAACAAAAGGACCCTGGAAAGGCCGAATATACGGCGGCCACAGCGTGGCTGTCGATAGAATGGGAAAGATAATTTCGATAGCCAAAGACTGGGACCGGGACATAAATATTGTTAGCATAAAATATGAGCCCATAAGTCTTGTGTAATTTGCAGGTCAAAAATAGTTTTTTGTTTCCTTTGCAGTCAAAGACGAATAGATTATAGGCTTTGAGGTTGTGAAGTTTTTCAGTGACAGAAGCGTTAGCCCGTGTTTAGGGGAGAAATGTGAGGTGATAATTATGAAACGTCTTTATAAGAGTTTCTGTTTGGTCCTGCTTTCCTTTGGGTTGTCTTTAATTTTTCCGGGTCAGAGCAGGGCAAAAGTAAAAGCCTGGCAGGGCACTATAACGATTCCTACTTACGGATGGGCGGAAGATGTAAATCCCAAATTTTGGGCTCTTGAAGAGGATGTGAAATTCTCAACCACGGTCAGGGGCTCCATCGTCTATCCTTATACAATGCAGGACCACCTTTACAGAACTAAAGCAGACCGGACCTACAAAGCCTTATTCCTTGAGAACGAATATTTGAAAGTAACCTGCCTTCCGGAGCTAGGTGGCCGTCTGCATTCTGTTTTCGATAAAACCGAAAATAAGGAGATGTTCCATCTCAATGATGTGATAAAGCCTGGTATGATAGCAATGCGTGGTGCCTGGATTAGCGGCGGTGTCGAGTGGAACGCCGGACCGCAGGGGCATACTGTAACTGTTTTGTCACCTGTTGATGCGCTTATCGGCAGAAATGCGGACGGCTCGGCTTACCTTGAAATTAGCAATCTGGAAAAGAGCCTGCGAACCCGCTGGACAGCACGTGTAACTTTGCATCCGGGAAAGGCCTACCTGGATGAGCAGATTCGCATTTTCAATCCGACGGATGCAATAAGCCCGTACTATTTCTGGAACTGTACGGCTTTTCCGAATCGGCCTGGCACGCGCTTTATCTATCCTATGACACTTGGGACAGACCATAATGGAGTCAGATTCTTCACCTGGCCTGTTCACGAAGGTAAGGATATATCCTGGCTAAAGAACTATGAAACCTACGCTTCAGTTTTTGCGGTTGACTGTGTATTTGATTTTTTTGGAGCATACGATGTCGATATGGACCGTGGAGTTGTGCAGGTTGCCGACCACCATGAACTTAGCGGGAAAAAAGCATGGACGTGGGGGAATTGGGACTTTGGCCTGGTAAGCCAGAAGAATCTGACCGACAATGACGGTCCATATATTGAGGTCCAGAGCGGGCCGCTGCCGACCCAGTCCGACTACGGTATGTTGCTGCCGAGGCAAGAAGTCTCGTGGCGGGAATGGTGGTATCCTGTACACGGACTCGGCGACGGCTTCGAATATGCAACGAGGGACGTAGTCATTCAAACTATCCGTGAAGAAAATCAACTCCAATTACGTATTTTTGCAACTGCTAATTTCCCATCGGCTATGTGCACTCTTTCACAGGCAGATAAGACGCTTCTTAAAAGGACAATTGACCTTACTCCTAAAAATCCTCAGATTCTAACGCTTTACAAAGAACCGAAGTCCTCTGTTGATGTAACGATAAAGACCAGAGAAGGGCAGGTTATTGCCTCTTTCACAACTCCCTTGCCAATTCCCAAGACCTCTGAACCTGAGGTCTCGAAGTTGATGACAAAGCCGGATGAGCAGCTTACTCTGCAGGAAAAATATCTCAAAGGTAGAAAGTACGACCTGGCGACAAATCGTAAAAAGGCCCGCGAATACTATGAAAAGGCACTGGCTGAAGATGCACGATATTCGCCTGCGCTCCAGGCTCTGGCTGTGCTTGATATCGAAGCGGGACTTTATGAGAAAGCAATTCCACGATTAAAAACAGCTTTGAGCAGGGATGACAACGATGGCTTATCGTGGTTCTTCCTCGGTTTGAGTCATTTAAGATTAGGTGACAAGAATGAGGCAATCAGGTGCGCTTATAAAGCAGTAAGATGCCCTGGCTCCGCCTCTCTCGGCTACGACCTGGCTGGTCGTGCTTATATGCGCTTAGGAGATTACTTAAAGGCTGTTGAGGCCTTTGAGAAAGCCGTTCAGCTAAATCCAAATGATACCAAGGCAAAGAACCATTTGCTTTTAGCTTTGTATGCGCCGCAAGGCGTCCCACGCAGTGCCCCTTTCGGGACTTTCGGGACTGCCGGAAATACAAAGCTGGCATATATGCAAGCTAAAGAAAGAATCGCCCAGAATCCAACGGACTTGGTTCCAAGGGCTCTGATAGCGCTGCAAAGCAAAGGTCAAATGAGACTCTTTATCCAGCAATCACGAGATTTCGTCGGAGAGGATGATTTTCAGATGTTGGAAACCAGTCTTGTCTTTGGAGAGTTAGGACTGGTGAACGAAGCAGCAGAGTTACTTTTGGCAGTGTGTGTCGAGGCGGTGGCGGAAAACGAGCGCAGCCCTTTGCCAATCTATTATCTGGCTTATTTTGCATCGCTGCAGAAAAACCAAACAAAGGCCAGGGCATATCTCAAGCAGGCTGCCGGGATTTACAGGGATTATATCTTCCCATCCCGCCCCGAAGAGGTGGAAGTATTTAAGTACGCCATCGAGGAAAATCCTGATGATGCTTATGCGCATCTGCATCTTGGAAATCTATACGGTCATCTTGGCCGTCTTTCCGAAGCTGCCGGGCACTGGCAAAGGGCGGCTGATTTAGCCCCATCCTTGAGTGTCGCATTTCGTAATCTCGGCCTTTACGCCTGGGCGGTAGAGAACAACCTTTCGAATGCCGAGAGCTTTTACCGTAAAGCCATAACTGCACGGCCAAAAGACCAGGCTTTATACCGTGACTTAGCGGATATTCTCTTGGCGGCAAACAGACGCCCCGAGGCGATAAAGGTTCTTGAATCAACGCCGTTTGAGGTACTTAGGCGAGCTGATATTATTATAATGTTAGCTCAGGCTTATCTTGATGAACAGCAATACGACGACGCTATCAATTTACTTGAATCCACCCCGTACTTTGTCAACTGGGAGGGACAGACAATCACCTGGGACATATTCAATAAAGCACATCTGGAACGGGGCAAGAAACGCTTTGAACAGAAAGACTTCAAAGCGGCCTTGCAGGACTTTGAAGCGGCTCTGACCTATCCGGGAAATATAGGTGTCGGACGCTCGAACAGGCCTCCGGAGGCCCCGGCACAGTACTGGCGAGGAAAAGCGCTGGAAGCTCTCGGACGCCTTGAATCTGCGCGTTCGGCCTGGAAGGAAGGCGCCGCAGGCTATGAGGGCTCAAGCGAACAGAACAAATACAGGGAACTCTGTGGAAAGGCATTGTCGATGCAAAAGTGACCGGCTACGTTCCGAAAAGGCATGCGTAACACTAACTCATTTTGCAAACGGGATATAATATGGAATTTAGTTTTACTGGAATCGAATCTAATTTTAGCATTGGTTTTCATTTTATCAAGGGCTGCTGATATGAAGAATCAAAAAGAAAATATCCAAAAACAAAGCAGAATCTCCCGCCGAGATTTTATCAGCCGTTCTGCGGCGGCTGCGTCACTTACGATTGTCCCGCGATATGTGTTAGGAGGTTCAGGAAATGTACCTCCCAGCGAAAAGCTAAATATAGCAGGTATCGGAGTAGGGGGGCAGGGGAGATGGGACCTGGACAATGTGAACAGCGAAAATATTGTCGCCCTTTGTGATGTGGATTGGGAGCGAGCGGCTGATACTTTCAAAAGTTATCCGAAGGCGAAAAAATACCGCGATTTCCGAGAGATGCTCGAAAAGGAAAAGAACATTGATGCGGTGGTCGTTGCCACGCCCGACCATACGCATGCTGTTGCCACGATGGCGGCTATCAAGATGGGAAAACACGTCTATTGCGAGAAGCCCCTGACTCGAACAGTGTGTGAGGCTCGCGCCGTAGCTAAAGCGGCCTGCGAAGCCGGTGTCGCAACTCAAATGGGAAACCAGGGTATGGCATTTGAAGGAAACCGTCTTATCAATGAATGGCTCTGGGATGGGGCCATTGGTCAGGTCTATGAAGTGCACGTCTGGTCTGACCGGCCCACACACAATGGAGAACTATTCTGGGCACAGGGGATTGACCGGCCTAAAGACACCCCATCTATACCTTCGACCCTGGACTGGGATTTATGGCTGGGCCCTGCGCCCTACAGACCTTATCACCCCGCATACGTACCATTTAAATGGCGTGGGTGGTGGGATTTTGGTTCGGGAGGATTGGGTGACATGGGGATTCACAATTTGGCTCCGGTTTTTTCCGCTCTGAAGCTCGGAGCTCCAACGAGCGTGCATTCCAGCTCGACCTTGTTTAATCAGGAGACCCTACCGCTAGCCTGCACCGTTCACTACGAGTTCCCGGCTCGTGAGGATATGCCGGCGTTAAAGCTGCACTGGTACGATGGTGGGATTATACCTCCGCGTCCGGACGAGTTAGATGATGACAGAGAGCTATCGCGCGAAGACGGGCTTATCTTCGTAGGCGACAAAGGCAAGATGTATGTTGAAGGCTGGGGTGGAAATAGCCCCCGTTTGATACCTGAAGCAAGAATGAAAGCCTATGAGAGACCACCAAAGACGCTACCCCGCTCAATCGGCCATCACAACGAGTGGATTCAGGCCTGCAAACGAGGCACTCCAACCCGCTCCAGCTTTGATTTTGCAGGGCCTTTGACAGAAGCAGTTTTGTTGGGAACGGTCTCGGTTCGGATGGGGGGTAAGAGATTAACCTGGGACAGCAAAAACTTTAAGATAACGAACCTGCCGGAAGCAAATAATTATCTGCATTATGAATATCGACAGGGATGGACGTTGTAGGGACATGTGAGTCTCATTTCACCTAAGAAGTATAATGATATAACAATTAAGGAGGCAGAAGTATTATGTCGAGCAAGGGAAGGGTTAAAGTTGGGATTATTGGGTCGCAGTTTGAAGCGGAAATTCACGCCGAGTCATTTCGAATTATGCCTGATGAGGCCCAAGTAGTCGCAGTCGCCTCTCCTACGCCGGGCAATGCCAAAAAGTTGGCGGACAAGTTTGGTATTGCCCGCGTCTTTACCGACTACAAAAAGATGCTTGCTGAAAAAGATATTGAAATGGTAACGATTGCGGCGCCGAACTATTTGCACGCACAGATGACTGTTGATATTGCCGGCACCGGCAAACATGTTGTTTGTGAAAAGCCCCTCTGCTTGACGCTGGAAGAGGCGGATTTGATGATTGAGACCTGCCGGAGCAAAGGTGTTTTGCTTATGTATGCGGAGGAGTTGTTTTTCACGCCAAAGTATGTTAAAGCCAAAGAGATGGCTGACCAGGGCGCATTTGGCAGGGTTTATATGGTGAAACAATCTGAAAAGCACTTCGGCCCGCACGCTTCCTGGTTTTGGGATGTTGAAAGGTCGGGCGGAGGTGTTTTTATGGATATGGGCTGTCACGGCATTGCCTTTTGCTATTGGTTTCTGGGCAGGCCGAAAATCGAGACTGTATATTGTCAGATGGCAACGCACGTTCACGGCAACAAAACCAGAGGTGAAGACAATTCCATTTGTATTCTCGAATTTGCCAACGGTGCGGTTGGTTTGATTGAAGACAGTTGGGTTCGGCGAGGCGGTATGGAAGACCGTATCGAGGTCTATGGAGAAGGTGGAGTTACTTATGCCGATTTGCATATGGGCAATGCCTTGCCTACCTACAGCGAATATGGCTACGGTTATGCGGTCGAGAAAGCCCCTACAACAAAAGGATGGACTTATCCCGTTTTTGAGGAGCTGTGGAACTATGGTTTTCCGCAGGAGATGTATCATTTCGCTCGATGTGTGCGCGGTAAGGAGGAACCAAAGGCGACCGGCGAGGATGGTCGCATAGTGCAGGAAGTGCTCTATGCCGGCTACAAGTCGGCAGGAACGGGCAGTAAGGTTCGACTGCCGCTCCGAGCTGATGGTCTCAGAGGACCAATCGAGCTGTGGTTGAAAGGGCAGTCCCGCACCAATTGTCCTTCTGAGCAAGCCTTCTTATAGCGTGAAGATTGTATCTTGGCTGGCCCGCTTCAATTGGTGCGGGACGAATCATACAAAATGATGCGCTTCTTTGAAACAGTCCGAAGTCTTAGGGACTTCTTACGGAGGACTCCGCCGTAAGGCGTCATGTGGAGTTATCAGGACAGCAGGATATTAGAATTTTAGTGAATTAGGGAATTGGTAGATTAGAGAATTGGTTAATTGGGGATTAAGGCGGAGGAAAAAGATAAAATGATTAAGAGTGTGAAAAAAAATCATATACGTAAAGCGCGTACGCGCTTTATGTATGACCATTTTAATACTACAGCGCTGCTTAGATCTATTCGTTACTGATAACTTCCTGTTGTATAAAAAGTTGTGTTAATTATGTTAAATTCGAAATCCTAATCTCGAAATACGAAACAAATTCAAAATCCAAATTACCAAAATTCTAAACCATTACTCAGCAACACTAACCGTTTTTGTTTTGAAAATTCGGATTTTCACCGAAGGTGTCCTGCGGAGAACATTCGATACGCCTGTTAGAAGCGTATATATCCATATTGTTTCGAATTTCGGATTTCCACCGCAAGGTGTCCTTCGGAGTGCTTCGAATTTTGACAAAAAACAAGATTTTCGTTATCAAGTGGCGCTGTAGTATTAAGATTTCGTGGTTAATTGGTGAGTGGTGAGCTAAAGTGTCTAAAGTGAGCTAAAGTGCCTAAAGTGAGCTAAAGTTGGATAAAAAAACGGAGATTAGAAGACAGAAGACTGAGAACAGAAGGCAGACGATGTAAGAAGTGAATTAGTGGATTAGAGGATTAGCTGATTTGTGCCAATTACTTCGGCATTGCAAAGGTACTTTACCGTACGGTTACTAAATGATGGTTATATGCAAAATGAAAGCGCACCACCTTTAGCTTTTAAAAACAATATTTTTAAAATTAATATAATGGCGGAAGAACTAAAATTCAGATTCGTCACAGAAAGTGACGTCCCCTGGCTTGCAAAAATGAATCGGAAGCTCATTCTTGATGAGGGACATCGTAATAAAATGACATTACCTGAGCTTGAGCAAAGGATATCGGGTTTCCTTCAAAAAGAATACAAAGCCGTTATTGCCAGTATAGGTCAGACCGATATCGTTTATGTTTTATACAGACAGGACCCTGAGTGGTTATATTTAAGGCAGATTTTTATAATAAAGTCAATGAGACGTAAAGGCTTCGGTCGAAGATTTATAGAATGGCTCAAAAATAATCCATGGAAAGATTGCAAAAGAATCAGAACTGATGTTTTGGTCGGTAATATAGTGGGCATTGATTTCTGGAAGTCTGTGGGATTTAAGGAATATTGCATTACAATGGAAATGGAAAACTAACAAAAGAAAGTTGATGAATTTCATAAAGGATTAGCATGATAAGCAACAACGATTTCCAAAAAGCCATTGAGTTAATCGACAAATCCGGCAACATTTTAATTACGACTCATACCAGGCCCGATGGTGATGCCTGCGGCTGTATGGCGGCAATGTCTGAAGTGCTGACAAATCTGGGTAAAAAATGCAAGGTACTGATGCTCTCCACTCTACCGGAATGGTACGAGTTTCTGTTCCCGGAAAAGCTCCCTGTCCTCGGCCACGACATTCAGCTCGAAGGGCTGGCACAGGGTCAATTCGGCGAATTTGATTTGGTAATAATTGTCGATACCAATAGTGTAACACAACTGGATAAGTTCGGTCAGTATTTAAAGCAGGCCCGTATACCCATCCTGGTAATCGACCACCACGCCACTGCCGACGGTCTGGGAGATGTGGAGCTGGTCGAGTCAGAAGCAGCCGCCACTGCTTTGATTGTTCTTGACTTGTTCAAATTTGCAAGATGGAAAATCTCCGAAAAAATCGCCGAGGCGCTGTTCGTGGCCATAGCCACCGACACCGGCTGGTTCCAGTTCAGAAACACGGACAGCAGAGTCTATCGCACCTGCGCCGAACTCATTGAGTCTGGCGCAAAACCAATAGAAATCCATCACAATTTATATCAAAATTTCTCACCCCAACGTTTCAAACTGATGGTCGCAATGCTCAACAGCCTTGAGCTGCATCTTGACGGTCGCTTTGCAACGCAGCATATACTACAGAAGGATTTCCAACAGACTGGAGCCTCACACAAAGACACGGAGAATTTAATCAACGAATGCCAGCGAATAAGCACAGTTGAGGCAGCGGCCTTGTTCGTAGAATTGAAGGATGGCAGAATCAGGTGCTCGCTGAGAAGCACAGGCGCCATTGATGTCAGCAAAATCGCAGAAAAATTCGGCGGAGGAGGACACAAAATGGCCGCCGGCACATTCCTACCCGGTCCTTTGGATGAGGCAAAAAAAATTATTCTTGCTGAAATGACCGAAAAATTTAAAGCATTGAGCTGCAAATAACCTTCATTTGGGCGGAAAATAATGGGGGACCTTACCCGCTTCGTTTTGCCGAAAAGTCTCTTTCAGAATAGCACGTCCCTCTTCGCTGTTGGCCGGCACCCATTTCTCATCCTTGACCCGCCGGATAAGCCTGCCTTGGGTCAAGATTTCCGCTCCGCTGACTCTCAAATCTACTGAACCAAGACTGCTCTTATCTACGTTGGGGTCGGTGGTCTCTAAAAAGCCAATAAAAGTCTCCGTGGTGTTTGGGTCGTTACTGTAAGTAAATACGTATGCCCTGACACCTGCCGGTTCTCCATTCGCAAGCGGGCCCGAAGGCGCCTCAATCGGCGGTATTAGCCCCTTTCTTGCAACAAAAAGCCTTCTGTGCTTCAGGTCGTAAAACCATTCCTTCTCGTAATTCTCAACTACAACAACCTTCTCAGGCAGTGATAGCCATATCAAAAAAACAAGCACCCCTATAAATGTAACCACACTAACGCTTATAACTAATTTGGGGCTTCGGCTAATCCATTCCCGTATTGCCAATCGCTCCCACCGCTCTTTGATTTCGTATTTCAGATATCCAAAATCAGGCATCCTGAAATCCATCCGGATACTTTACAAAAATCTTATGCTGATACATACCCACTCAAGAAAATATCAATATCAGGTTTTTTTAATGGCGAGTAATAAGCCACTGGTAACAGAACTCAGCTAAATCCTGTCCATCGACCTTGTTGTCATCAATCAAATCACTCTTTAACAGGTCTCCACTTTTAAGCCATTCTTCAACCAGAATGCAGTAGTCGTAAAAATTGACAAACCCATCGCCGTTAAAGTCTGCTGAGCCGACCATCTGGCCTGCCTGGCCGAAGACGCCGTAGTCTGAGCCATCCTGTCCATAACTTTGCCAGGCCATAACAAATTTGCCATTCTCTGCTATTGCAGCGGCCGGCCGCTTTTGGTCATCCCTCATATATGTATTGACCTGAAATTCACTGCCAAGGCGTCCGCCTGCGCTGCTATATCGCTGGGCGAATATGTCCCTTTCATTAATATCGGGGTCAATCTTACTGTCCCAAACAATTATAAACCGCCCCCGCTCATTCATCGCCGCCTGCGGATTCTGTTGTGGTCCTATTAGAGTTGTATTGACGATAAACTGCTCGCCCATAGCCGTTCCGTCGGCGTTGTAGCACCGGGCGTGAATATCATCCTGACCGGCCAGCTTAGGGTCACCATCCCACGCCACCACAAAATTCCCATCTTTATTCATCGCAATTGAAGGTTCTGTGATGGAGCTGATTCTGATTGTGCTTACCTCGAAAGGCACCGTCTTAGCCGTACCATCTGCGTTATATAGCCGGGCTATTATCGAGTTGCTGCTTTTATCCTGCATCCAGACAACAGCAAAATTCCCATCGCTATCCATTGCCACGGCCGGATAACGGCTGTCTGATGCTTCCTCGTTGATGACAAACTCAGGTCCAATGCTTGAGCCAGTGCTATTATACAACTGCCCACATACTCCCTTTTTACCTTGCTCAGGGACATTCATACTCTCCCAGACAACGACAAAGCCGCCGTCGTTACTCATTGCAACGCTTGGGTAAAGTTGTTTGTCGTTGGTATAGGTGTTGACTCGGAGCTCGCTGCTTAAAGGCTGGCCATTGGCGCCAAAACGTCTGGCAAATATGTCCTCATTGTCTTCTCCCGGCCCATACCAGGTAACCACAAAACTGCCGTCGGCGTTCATTGCAACTGATGGCTCTCTTTGATTGCCCGTTGTTGTAGTATTGATTTGAAATTCTTCACATAGAGGTTTGCAGTTAGAGTCGAAACGCCTTCCAAAAATGCCGTTCGAGCTGCCGTCCTGAAGATAGCTGTTCCAGACTACGACAAAGTTGCCTTCAGCATCCATCGCGATGGCAGGATTCTCCTGCTTATTAGATGTGTGTGTATTCACCTGGAAATCAGCCTCGCAGGTCATCGCTGCAACGAAAGCTATCGCTACGACTGTCAAATAACTCCGTTCGAATACCAAAATGCCATCCTCCTTTGATTAAAAACACGAACGAACCTGCATTCTAACGGCCTAATTCCACATGTCCAGAAAAAACCATATTTTCTGCATCTCTCCGCAATTTCCGCCAAAATGGATATCGCAGTCGAAGTCGCCAGATATGCCCCTTGCGGAACCCGCCATAGGTGGAATCAATGCAAAAAACACCTCTCTTTTATGGACAACCCAGTCCGCAGAAAACCCCCAATAGCGGGTAAACTTCCTAAGCAAGCATACCACAGAACGGCAGTGACCGGCCCGAATCAAGTCCTGGCATAGACGAGAAAAACCGGCAAAATCCTATGAAATATCCAGGCTATTTCTTGCCCGGCCTTTACAACGATAATGGCTTATAACTTCTTGTCCGGTATATTGTTATACACCTACAAAAAGATACGGCACAAACCGATTTCTAAGGCTGATTTTTGAACAATATCACAGAATCAGCAGTATATTATTATTTAGAGATAAAAAATAAAAAAAATAATTAAAAAAATCTTGACGAACTGTCGATACCGTAATAGAATTAGATATTGAGTGTTGGCTGATATTTGGAACAGCCCGCTGGAAAGGAACAGGTTAGGGTTTTGAAAAAAATTTTGAGAATGCTGTGTTTTTTAACTTAAACTGCTGATGGGTATGCAATAATGCCCACTTTTGACGACCGCTGGCAGTTTAAGCAGCGGTTTTTTATTGCTCTTTTTTAAGTTTATAGTTATAAACTACGAGCCTTTTCGATTGACTATTTGCTATGGACTATTTAATATCGGCGCAATTGAGTGAGCTTTGAAGTTTTGCCTCAATATCGCCGACTCATTAGTAAATAGATATTGGGCTCGTAGCTCAGTTGGCAAGAGCGCACGCCTGATAAGCGTGAGGTCGGTAGTCCGAATCTACCCGGGCCCACTACCAGGGAAATTCGAAGCACGAAATTCGAAACAATATCTAATGACCAAAACTCAAATGTTCAAAACAAAGTTTTGAATTTTGATATTGTTTCGGATTTCGATATTCGAATTTCGTATTTCCACGCAGTGGTGCTCGGGGACGTAGCTCAACTGGGAGAGCGCCGGCTTTGCAAGCCGGAGGTTGCCGGTCCGAGCCCGGTCGTCTCCAGTCTGCGAAGCTTTAGCGGAGCAGAATAAATTCTCTTAGCCGAAGCAAAGTAGAAAATAAGCCCTACAAAGCATTGGCCAAGTAGGGGTTCTTTGAAAAGTTAATATGCAGATGCGTGGGATTATTATAGTATAATTCCAGACAGGCTTTTCGTTATAAAACGAAGGGCTTGTTAATATGAGCGCTCATTTAGGCGATATGACAAACCTGTTCAATCATAGATTGATATGGTCAAGTTACTAAGGGTGTATGGGGAATGTCTAGGCGTCGAGAGGCGATGAAGGACGTGGCAGGCTGCGATAAGCCCGGGGCAGGTGCCGAGCAACCGTTAATCCCGGGATCTCCGAATGGGGAAACCCGTCGTCACTGGGCAACCAGATGACCACATCCCTGGCTGAATGCATAGGCCAGTGGAAGCTAACGCAGGGAACTGAAACATCTAAGTACCTGCAGGAAAGGAAATCAACCGAGACTCCGTTAGTAGCGGCGAGCGAAAGCGGAACAGCCCAAACCAGAGAGCTTGCTCTTTGGGGTTGTGGGCGCCGGTAAGCAGTTAAAAAGGCATCGCAAGCAGAACGGTCTGGAAAGTCCGACCATAGAAGGTGATAGTCCTGTATGCGAAAGCGAGAGCCCTGCGTTATTGCCGGCGTTCCAGAATAGCACGGAGCTCGTGGAACTCTGTGCGAAACCGGGGGGTCCACCCTCCAAGGCTAAGTACTCCTCGACGACCGATAGTGAAAAGTAGGGCGACTGAACGATGAAAAGTACCCTTATTAAGGGAGTCAAAAGTACCTGAAACCATATACCTACAAGCTGTGGGAGGGCTATGACGTGCTCTTCGGAGTGCGTAATGCCTGACCGCGTGCCTTTTGCATAATGAGCCGGCGAGTTACCGTCTGTGGCGAGGTTAACCCCTTCAAGGGGGCAGCCGTAGCGAAAGCGAGTCTTAACAGGGCGAATTAGTCGCAGGCGGTAGACGCGAAGCCAGGTGATCTACCCATGGCCAGGTTGAAAGGGATGTAAAAATCCCTGGAGGACCGAACGCACCAGCGTTGAAAAGCTGGGCGATGAGCTGTGGGGAGGAGTGAAAGTCTAATCAAACCTGGAGATATCTCGTTCTCTTCGAAATAGCTTTTGGGCTAGCCTTGAGCCACTACTTTACGGGGGTAGAGCTACTGAATGGGGATGGGGGGCCACCAGCCTACTCACCCCAACCAAACTCCGAATACCGTAAAGACTATCTCAGGAGTCAGACTGCGGGGGATAACCTTCATGGTCAAAAGGGAAACAACCCGGATCGCCAGCTAAGGTCCCGAAGCTCTGCTAAGTTCATAAGGAAGTTGGATTGCCGTGACAGCCAGGATGTTGGCTTAGAAGCAGCCACCATTTAAAAAGTGCGTAATAGCTTACTGGTCGAGCAGTCTGGCGCCGATAATGAACGGGAATAAGCAGAACACCGAAGCTGCGGACCAGCACTTACTTTGAGAGTTCACCATCATTGGAAGTGAGCTCCAAACTTTAGGCACTTTACGGACTTCAAACTTTAGACAGTTCGATAGTGAATTCTCATAGTAAGTGCTGGTGGTAGGAGAGCGTTGCTGTCAGCGTTGAAGCCGTACGGAAACGAGCGGTGGAGCGTCAGCAAGTGATTATGCCGGCACGAGTAACGATAAAACAGGTGAGAATCCTGTTCGCCGAAAGCCTAAGGTTTCCTGGGGAAGGTAAATCCGCCCAGGGTTAGTCGGACCCTTAGTCGAGGCCGAAAGGCGTAAACGATGGACAGCAGGTTAATATTCCTGCACTATGTACCGAAGGTTTGAACTGTGGGGGTAACGCAGTAGCAAAGGCTGGAAGCCGATTAGTTGTGGCTATCCTGCCGGAGGCGTCGTCGGTAGGCAAATCCGCCGGCATAAAGACGCTGAAGGACGGCAAGGGCCAATTTATGATGCCCGAGCAGCCTAAGCTATTGTCGAGAAAAACCTCAAACAGGACGACGGTGCATATCCGTACTAAAACTGACACAGGTAGGCGAGGAGAATATCCTCAGGCGCTCGAGAGAACCGTCCTTAAGGAACTAGGCAAATTGACCCCGTAAGTTTGCAATAAGGGGTCCCTCCAGACGCGTTTAATTTCGATTGAATGCGTGCTGAGGGCGCAGTGAAGTGGCTCTGGCGACTGTTTACCAAAAACACAGTTCTCTGCCAACACTGAAAGTGGATGTATAGAGAATGACGCCTGCTCAGTGCCGGAAGGTTAAAGAAGCAGGTCAGCCCCTTCGGGGGTAAAGCTTGCAACCGAAGCCCCGGTAAACAGCGGCCGTAACTATGACGGTCCTAAGGTAGCGAAGTTCCTTGTCGGGTAAGTTCCGACGTGCATGAACGGCGTAACGACTGGAGCACTGTCTCAAGGACGGACTCGGTGAAATTGTACTTGTGGTGAAGATACCACATACCCGCGGCAAGACGGAAAGACCCCGTGAACCTTTACTGTATCCTGGTATTGATGCCTGGCATATCTTGCGTAGGATAGGTGGGAGGCGTTGAAGTTCCGATTTCGGTCGGGACAGAGCCAACCTTGAAATACCACCCTTGCTATGTTAGTCACCTAACCATGTCCCGTGAATCCGGGCATGGAACAGTGCTAGGTGGGCAGTTTGACTGGGGCGGTCTCCTCCCAAAAGGTAACGGAGGAGCTCAAAGGTACACTCAGCGTGGTTGGCAATCACGTTTAGAGCATAAGGGTATAAGTGTGCTTAACTGCGAGACTTATCGGTCGAGCAGGTGCGAAAGCAGGACCTAATGATCCGGTGGTTCCGTGTGGAAGGGCCATCGCTCAACAGATAAAAGGTACTCCGGGGATAACAGGCTTATCGCCTCCGAGCGTTCATAGCGGCGAGGCGGTTTGGCACCTCGATGTCGGCTCATCGCATCCTGGGGCTGAAGGCGGTCCCAAGGGTTGGGCTGTTCGCCCATTAAAGCGGTACGCGAGCTGGGTTCAGACCGGCGTGAGCCAGGTCGGTCCCTATCTGCCGTGGGCGCAGGAATCTTGAGGAGATGCTTCCTTAGTACGAGAGGATTGGGAAGCACTGACCTCTGGTGTACCGGTTGTCCCGCTAGGGGCACCGCCGGGTAGCTATGTCGGGAAAGGATAACCGCTGAAAGCATCTAAGTGGGAAGCCTACTCCAAGATGAGGATTCCTTGCCGCACCTATTTTTGCTCAGTGAGAATGCTATGTATTACGTGTATGTCTTATCTGAAATTGAAACCGGAAAGACTTATATTGGCTTCACAGAAGACCTTCGCGAAAGAGTTGCTCAACACAATTCTGGTAAAGGCTCGTGGAAACTCGTTTACTATGAGGCATTCGTAAGTAAGAGAGAAGCCATGACCAGAGAACGAAGACTAAAACACGAAGGTCGAGCCAAGAGACAATTGTTCGAACGCATACACAAATCTCTTACTGGTCAAAAATAGGTGCGGCAGAAGAGCCCTGAAAGACTATCAGGTTGATAGGCCGGATGTGTAAGTCCCGAAAGGGATTCAGCTAACCGGTACTAACGCTCGATTACTTGACCATATCAATCCTTGGTTGAATGGAAAGAGCAAAAGTGCACAAGTCATAAGTGCATAAGTTAAGAATTTTGCTTGTGCTCTTAAGCTCTTATGCACTTGTGCTCTGGTGTGCGCGCATATTCGCATCTGCATATTCGAGTAAAGCTCGAAGCACGAAATCCGAAATACGAAACAAATTCAAATGACTAAAATCCGAAACCTTTCTGCCGACAGGCAAGATTTTAAACATTGTGTTTCGAGCATTTGAAATTTGGATTTTGTTATTGTTTCGGATTTCGATATTAGGATTTAGAATTTGTCCCGCACCTACTTTGACGATTGGTCAACGACAGTTTATATGTGTTTCGTTAGATAGCGGTACTTATGAATTGTCGTTTAGGTGAATTGTCAAAGTAGGTGCGGGATAACGAGCTTCCTGGTGACCATACGTACGGGGAAACGCCTGTTCCCATTCCGAACACAGAAGCTAAGCCCGTGCGGCCGATGGTAGTCGCTTTGCGGCGAGAGTAGGTCATCGCCAGGATTTATAAAGGCCGATTCGCTAAAACGAATCGGCCTTTTCCTTTGCGTAAGATTCGCGAAAGAAAATATTTGAAACTAAAATCAAAATCGTATATAATAAAAATAAATTGGACATTTATACAGGGATGTAACGTGCCAACACTATTTAGGCATAAAGGTTACAGATTTTTCTTTTACTCAAATGAAGGAGAGCCTTTAGAACCTTTGCACATCCATGTGATTAGAGGCGAATCTGTGGCAAAGTTCTGGGTTGAACCTGAAGTAAGTATTGCTAAATCCTACGGAATGAAATCCTCAGAGTTAATTATGCTTAGAAAGGTAGTAAGTGAAAACGAAGATGTAATTAGAAAGGCTTGGGATGAATATTTTAGTAAGTGAACCAATCGCGAAAAATCTTAGGTTCGATGCTGATAATATGTGGGTAGAACTTGCTGACAGCAGAATCCTGGGAGTACCATTAGCATATTTCCCACGTTTGTTAAATGCAACATCCCAACAACGGCAGTCTTATACAATAAGTGGTGGTGGTACCGGTCTTCACTGGGAAGAGATTGACGAAGATATCTGCGTTAAGGCTCTAATGATGGGCATCGGTGACCAAACAAAGTGGTCTCAATCAAGGTTGATCAGACTCCAAGTCAAACCTGATCAGGCGCAGAAAATACTCCGAATGGTAGAGCATAGGAAGTATCTTGATGCATTAGAGAGTCACTGGCAGGTATTCGAAGATGGACATCCTCGGGCGCAGAGCATATGCTGGTTATTCTGTTGGGCTAAGACGGGCATCAATAGCGAGAGAGCTGCGCAAGAAGCAAGGGATGTATTCAATCGTCTATTCGACAAGCCTTTTGAATGGTTCGATAGAAGAGTTCCACACAACTGGGCAAGAGAAGCTCGGTATAAACAGTACAATATCGAATCTGAGTTAGAGCGCTATTTGAAGGGAGACTGATTTTGGAAGAGGGAACGCTGTGTAAGCCCTGTATATCTGGCCGATGGTAGTCCTCTTCGCCAAGCTTAGGGCTTACGGCTTTGCAGCGATCCACCTTCGCTAAGGTTTCAGCGGATAAAATCCGGTCATCGCCGGGATTTATAAAGGACGACTCTCTAAAGGATTCGGCCCTTACTTTTTCTGGATTTGAGACTGAAATTGTTTGAAATTTCAGCTTAAGTTGTTATAATTATTAACAGAATTTAATATGCAAAAAACGAGGTCAAGTTGTAATTGCAGGAGAAGCCATTATGGAGACCTTAAAGAAGCAAGCAATCGGCGCAATCTCAAAGCTGCCTGAATCGGCTGATATTGATGATATAATGTATCGGCTTTATGTAATCGATAAAATTAAAAAGGGCCAGGATGCTATCAAAGAAGGTAAAACCATTTCCGTTAAATCATTAAAGGAAGAAATGAAATCATGGTAATTTGGTCGGTCCCGGCAAAGGATGATTTAAAGAAGATATACGATTACATAGCAAGTGATTCCAAATATTACGCTATAAAGGTCTCTCAAGAATTTGTTGAAAAATCAGAGCGATTGGTAAAACTTCCCAGGATGGGCAGGATTGTACCGGAGCTCGAGGACACAAATATCCGGGAGCTGATTATCTATTCATACCGGCTTATTTACGAAATATCCCCCAAAAGAATAGAAATTCTGGCAATTATTCATGGAAAGCAGGATTTTGCCAGGGCTTTCGATAAACAAAGAAAGAGAAGGTATGAAAAAATATAGTATAAAGGTAACCACAAAAATATTACCCTTTAGAAATAAGAAAAAGTTCTACGAGGCGGTTTTCCTTGTGGATACCGGCGCTACAGATTCTATGGTTCCTGCCTTTGAGCTTGAGAGAATCGGCGTAAAAAAAGAAGGCAAAATGTCATACGAATTGGCCGATGGAACTGTTAAAGAATATCCTTTTGGCCTGGCTCGTATAGAGTTTATGGGTGAGACGACGGCTGGCAGGGTGATTTTCGGATTACCCGGTGCAGAGCCGATTCTCGGTGTTACAGCCCTCGAGTCAGTTGGCATTATCGTTGACCCTGCTAACAAGACCCTAAAACGTCTGCCAGCAATTCCATTGAAGAAATTTTCGCGGCGAGAGTAGGTCAACGCCAGGATTTTTTTGTATTTCGTCGTGCGTATTGCGACTATAGATACAAATTTATGAAGGCCGAGTGTGAAAGCGCTCGGCCTTCTCCTTTGCGCCAAATTCCATTTGACATTTTATGGTCTGGGATATAAAATAAAAAAGGGTTAAAAGGTATTAAAAAGGTAAAGATATGGGATTAGCAACAGCGAAAATAATACTTGAAAATCCAAAAGATCAGACTCTTGAGCCTATAGAGGTCGATGCTCTTGCAGATTCAGGTGCAGTACATCTTTGCATCCCTGAACATATAAAAATTCAACTGAAGCTCGAAGAGATAGATAAAAAAGAGGTAATTTTAGCTGATGGGTCTAAAGAAGTAGTACCTTATGTTGGGCCAATACAAATAAAGTTTAAGAATCGAGTGGGCTTCGTCGGTGCTTTGGTTATGGGCGACCAAGTTCTTCTTGGTGCGATACCAATGGAAGATTTAGACCTGGTTATTTTACCTAAAAAGCGAATTATCGATGTAAATCCTGCCAGTCCCAACATTGGCACTTCTATTGCCAAGTAGATACTTTAATGTCCACCTAATCATCTAAAGACTACGAAGCTAAGCCCATGCGGCCGATGGTAGTCCCCTTCGTCAAGCTCAGGGCAGACTTATGAGCGAGTCCGCCTTCGCTAAAACTACAGCGGATAAAATCACGCCTGCGGTGGACAAGTCCGGTCATCGCCAGGATTTTTTCGTATTACGTATTTAAGAAGGCTGAGTGGGATGAATGCTCGGCCTTTTCCTCTGCGCTATTTTTGAAAAATTTTTATCGGGTGATCTTGACGATAATGATATTAGCAATATAATATAATTATGGATGAAATAAAATTTAGCTGGGATGCTCGAAAGTCTAAGCAGAATATCAAAAAACACAAAGTTTCTTTTGAGGAAGCAGCAACGGTATTTTACGATGAAAACGCTATTGAATTCTTCGACCCCGACCACTCGAAAGATGAAGATAGATTCTTGATTTTGGGGCTGAACTTCCGTCTTAGAGTTCTGGTTGTATCGTATTGCTTTAGAGAGAAAGGTTTACAGATCAGAATCATTTCTGCCAGGAGAGCAACAAAGAAAGAACAAAAAGTCTATGCCGGAGAAAGAAAATGAGGAAAGAATATGATTTTTCAAAGATGAAGGGACGTAAGAATCCTTATGCAAAAAAACTAAAAAAGCAGGTAACTCTCCGTTTAGGGATTGATGTGCTTGAGTATTTTAGAGGATTGGCTCAAGAGACAGGGATACCGTATCAAAATCTAATTAATCTTTACTTGCGGGAGTGCGCCCACTCGCGCAAAAAGCTGAGCCTAAAGTGGGCATCTTAGAAAGTTTGTAACATCGTGCCGCTATGGTAAATTCGTTTAGGATATGAAAGCATTATCATGGGTTTGCCTATGCTAAAGTTTCGGTAGGTTGTGTTCTTTGACTGTTCTTTTCTCGGCCTTGCTTGGGACAGGAATGTCCCTCGTCAATCCATTCCACATTGCAACCACCTTCGCAGAAGCTTCGAAGGGCAAGCAGGACAAGTCCCTCGGCAGAGTTTACCCCTTCGTTTTACTCAGGGCAGGCTCTGAGCGCAGCCAAATGAGCTTGGGATAAAATTTATAAAGGGTAACTATTAAAATTAGTCGGCCTTTTCCTTTGCGCAAGTTTTGATTTGACAAGTCAGCAAGGCAAGACTTAGAATGTTTTTATGGATAAATTTGGTTTGAAAAGGATTTGATGATATGAAAATAAAAATCGCCTGTGTGACTATGGACCCACCTTAATAGTCAACTTATCAATGCAGCCGGCACCAGAGATTTGTTGCTTATCTGATGTCGCGATTTAATCCAGCAGAGCCGTTTTCCCCCTTTGAGAATTAGGAGATGTATATGTGCACAATTCTTACTACTGCAATTCTTTTATGTTTCAGCAATATATTTATGACATTTGCTTGGTATGGGCATCTGAAAAACTTATCCCATCGCACGTGGATAGTTGCAGCTATTGTAAGCTGGGGGATAGCTCTTTTTGAATACCTGATTCAGGTGCCGGCCAACAGAATCGGCTATCAGGTAATGAACATAGGACAACTGAAGATTTTGCAGGAGGTGATAACCTTGTCAATATTCGTTCCATTTTCGATTTTATATATGAAGGAACATCTTCGTTTAGATTATCTGTGGGCTGGTTTTTGTATTTTGGGGGCGGTATTTTTTATATTCCGTAGAAAACTTTTAGGTGTATAAATTAAGAAAAGTGGTGCGAAATGCTACTCTGCGAAGTGAGCTTCACTACGAAGCGCGAATATCGCATCTTGCCGTTTACTTCCTTCGAACAAAAGGTTCGAAATATTAGTTATAATGGAATGCAGTGCAGAAATAACTTATACATAAAGCGTGTACGCGCTTTACGTATTACCACATACGAACACAAAAAAAACCGTTTTTTGAAAAACTTGTACACAACGTTAGGGTTTTTCTGAGTAATGAGATTGAGATTGAATATCGCGGGTAAGCAGTTAAAATGTGATAACCCAGTCCACTTCAATTGGGACGATGTAAAGAATGGAGGACAATTATGACCTCAAGACTGAATCGTCGAAGGTTTATTAAGAAATCAATCTTAACTTCTGCAGGCGGCGCATTAGCACTGCAAGTAGGCCCAGGCAAGATACTCGCCCGGGGTATGGCGGAAAAGACTACCACCGCCGAGGGCCAGTTAGCCCACAAGGCCAATTTACCAAAAGGAAGAATTGGGGGTCTTCAGGTAAGCCGATTATTGCTGGGCGGCAATCTACTCACCCACTTTACGCACAGCCGTGACCTGAAATATGTCTATAATCTGACAGCGCATTATAACACGGAGGAGAAAATAATTGAAACTATGGCACTTGCGGAAGCCAACGGGGTCGATACGCTCGTGATACATACTGCTCCAGGCATCGTGAGCGTGCTCAAGAAATACCGCTACGAACGAGGCGGGAAGATGAAATGGATTATATGTCCCACGGCTCCGGTCGAGGCTCAATTGAAAGCCTATGGCGAACAGGTCCGGCAGCTTGCTGATGAGGGTACCGATGCTATCTATCTCTGGGGCGTTCATTCGGATAGCCTTGTTGCTCAGGGTAAAGTTGACCTGATTGCCGGGGCTGTGGAAATCGTCAAGGAATACGGCTTACCTTCAGGTGTTGGAGCCCATGACCTGAGGGTAATAAGGGAGTGCGAGGAGAAAAAAATCAACACGGATTTTTACATCAAGACGCTCCACCATCATAACTATCCCAGTGCACCGAAGCCGAATGAACTGACGAAGGTAGTCTCTGAAGTGCCGGGTTACTGGTGCAACAATCCTCAGGAGGTGGTCGATTTTATGAAGGGTGTTGAGAAACCATGGATTGCTTTTAAGGTAATGGCTGCGGGTGCCATACCACCCAAAGATGCTTTCCAATATGCTTTTGAGAATGGTGCCGACCATATTCTGGCTGGAATGTTCGATTTTGAGATTGACGAGGATGTGCTCATTGCAAATAGGGTGCTGAGCGAGGTCAAGAGAACTCGCCCGTGGCGAAGCTAATATGGCATATCGAAAGTGATTGTTCGCCCAGGAATTAGCCTCTATGCTTTCATATATTTATCAGTTTGTGCTGGATGCAAAGTCTTTGAAGAAAGGCTAATTACCAACGAAAAAGGGTCTCTCCGAAAAAAAGCTGTTTTGAAATTCACTTTCTCCTACCCACTCGGCGTGCCAACAGGCGAATCACTGTAGGTCATAAATGCGTTTATGAGTCTTGTGGATGCCCGTGGTAAGAAGCAGGCACATAACAAACCTTGCATCTATTCAGGATATTGTGTAACTTTATGTTATTAAGACTTCGGTGAGGCTTCGAGAGCTCAATCGAATCTAAAAAACGTTACAAGTCCCGTACTGCGGGAACATTAATGATAAGGAGAATCAAAGATGAATAAAGATAAGAACCATAAGCAATACTTCTACTGTTCAAACAGCAGTAAATCTTCGCAAAAACATACAGCTATAAATCGCCGTGAGTTTTTGGCTGCGGCTTCGAGCACGGTTGCCGCTTTTACCGTTGTGCCGCGGCAGGTGATGGGCGGGGCAAAGTACGTTGCTCCAAGCGAGAAAATCAACATAGGTTATATTGGTACGGGGACACAAGGGATACGACAGTTGATGGATGCTCTGCCCAGGCCGGAGCTGAGAATTGTCTCTGTCTGCGACCCCAATAAGGACAGTTCCGACTACGTCGAATGGTCAAGGAACGAGATACGAGATAAGATACGTGCATTTTTAAAGAAACCCAAGTGGGGAGAAGGGGAACAAGGCTGTCGATGCGGCAGAGAGGTGGGTCGAGAAATAGTGGATGGCTACTATGCGATGAATACAACATCGGGGAAATATAAGGCCTGCTCAGTCTACAGCGACTTTCGCGAATTGCTGGAAAATGAGAAAGATTTGGATGCGGCCTATATAATGACTCCGGACCATCTTCACACCACGATTGCGGTTGCCGCAATGAAAAAGGGCAAGCATGTTATTACGCACAAGCCCCTGTCTAACGTGCTTTATGAGACCAAGCTGGCGGTGGATACAGCGCGCACTACAGGAGCTGCCACGCACATGTTCTGTGCGGCAGGTAGCAGGTCAACGCCTTTGCTATGCGAATGGATATGGGATGGTGCTATTGGGCCGGTACGGGAGGTTCACAATTGGTCCACAAGACCATTCTGGCCGCAGGGGATGACCGAGTACCCGCGTGAAAAACCGCCTATTCCGGACGGACTTGAATGGGAGCTGTGGCTGGGGCCTGTTCCTCATCGAGACTACCATCCGGCTTACACTCATGCTGTCTTTCGCGGCTGGTATGATTTCGGAGCTGGAGCGATGGGCGATATGGGCAATTACAGCTTTTACCAAATCTTTAAGATATTGAGACTTCCTTCGCCGGTCAGTGTGGAGGCCAGCCGCAGCCAATACTGGGCGATAGTGGATAATTTATGGAAGAAGCAGGAAAACAACGTCTCGTTTCCCCGCGCATCTATGATACATTATGAGTTTCCAGCACGTGAGGATATGCCGCCAGTATCTCTCTACTGGTATGATGGCGGTCTGAGGCCTCCGAAGCCCATAGAATTGGATGTGGATGGGAAGGATATGCCCGAAGAAGGACTTATGTTTGTCGGTGATAAAGGGAAGATACTGGCCGGGTTTAGCGGTAATAATCCGCGTATTATTCCTGAAAGCAAGATGCAGGCCTACAAGAAACCACCTGAGACATTGCCCCGTCCAATCGACGAATTGGAGCAATGGATACGGGCATGCAAAGGTGGGGAGCCCTCCGGTGCCTGCTTTGAAAACGTGTATCCGTTTGCCCAGACAGTTTGTCTTGGCTCCATAGCATTGCGAGTGGATAAGAAATTGAAATGGGATGCAGAAAACATGCGGTTTATGAATTCATCGCAAGCAAATGACTTGATTCGCAGAAAATACAGAGAAGGGTGGGAGCTATAGCCTTTATGGAGCACCTGAGGAACCATCGCGAGTTTCCGGGGAATGACAGACCGACCCGGCATTTCTGCCGGGCTGAGCTTGTTAAGCGGCTTGGTGAGTTTGACGGCTCCGGCGCACAGTTCTTCGTGAATCTGCTTGCCGTGCAGTGCTTTTTAGGCCAGGCCGAGAGCGGTGCGATTCTGCGAAACAACGAGCAGAAAGGGGTCGATGTCCTGGCTATATATCCGTCTCTAAGAGGGCAGCAAACCGCTCCGGTGTGGCTGAATCGAGCCGCCGAGCTTATCCGTGAGGCTACTTCTATGGATGTGGTCATCGTTAAAGCCTTGCGAGATGCAGAGGAGGCTGAAACCCTCGCCGCCCGCAATTATGTCGTATTGGTTCCACTCAAGATGGCTGATATCGGGCAAGCTATGGAAGCTTTTGTGGTTAGAGCCGGTGACAGAAATGCTCTCGAAGCGAGCCAGGAGCGATTAGAATTGACGGCTGGCCTACTGGGCATCTCCGAAATGCGGCTGACAGTCCAGAAAAGACAGGCAGGTTTGAGAAGACTGCAACAAGCGATGGAAACTCTTTCGGCTGTCAACCGGCAAAATCGGTTTACCAGTACCGCTATGGCCCTTTGTAACGAAGCAGCTTCTCAGTGGCAGTGTGAACGGGTGAGTGTTGGTTTTCTGAAAGGAAGATATGTTCAACTGAAAGCCATGAGCCGCACGGAGGATTTTAGCCGGAAGATGAAAATTGTCCAGGACATAGAATCTGTGATGGAGGAATGTTTGGACCAGGACTGTGAGGTTCTGTATCCCGCTTCACAAGAGGCTACCTACATCAGCCGTGCAGCGGGTGAGCTGTCCAGACAGCATGGTCCATTAGCTGTTTTGAGCGTTCCATTTCGGCAGGCCGGAGAGGCTCGTGCCGTTCTAACTCTCGAGCGAGAGCCTGGCAAGCCTTTTAATCTGGAGGAAATTGAGGCGATTCGATTAGCCTGCGAACTGTGCACGGCCAGATTATTTGAGCTGTATGAGCATGACCGCTGGATTGGTGCCAAGATTGCTGCCAAATCACGGAGAGCAGCGGCTACATTGGTAGGGGCAAAATATACCTGGACAAAGGTTTTGGCGATATTGGTTCTTGGTGTGATACTATTCCTGATATTCGGCGAGGGACAGTTTCGGGCCGAAGCACCTTTTGTCCTTGAGGCCACCTATCAACAAGTAGTTTGCGCATCCTTCGATGGTTATATAAAAGGCGTTAACGTTGAAGTCGGTGATACGGTCAAAGGAAATGAAACGACCCTGGCCGAACTGGATACGGCTGAGCTTCGCCTGAAATTAGCTGCTGTAAAGGCGGAAAAGGCAGGTTATCTTAAGCAGGTTGCCGCAGCTATGCGAGACGGTGAAACCGCACAGGCCCAGATTGCACAGGCCAACTCTGATAAAGCGGATGCTCAGATTGACCTGCTGAATTATTTGATAGAACAGGGGAAAATCATATCACCGATGAGTGGAATTGTTGTCAAAGGCGACCTGAAACGTCAAATTGGTGCACCGGTGAAAACAGGAGATGTCCTTTTCGAGGTTGCGCCTCTTGAGTCATTACGAGCTGAGCTTCTGGTGCCCGAGGATGAGATTTTTGATATTGCGGTGGACCAGGAAGGGTATATGGCTACGGTGTCTTATCCTTCCCAGCGAATCAAATTTGTCGTAGAGCGAATCAATCCGATGGCCGAGGTTGTGAACAACCGTAATGTTTTTAAGGTTCGCGTCCGTTTGCTGGAAACACGTTCCTGGATGCGGCCCGGTATGGAGGGAGTGGCAAAGATATCGGTCGGCAAACGGCGGTATGTCTGGATATGGACCCGAAGAATCGTTAACTGGCTGCGGATGGAATTTTGGCTTTGATTCGCAGTCCACAGGATGCCTTTCGGCAGATTTCTTATGGCTGTAGAACGTCCGACATTTCACGAAGCGTGGTATCGCGTTGCTGATTTACACCCGCGATTATCATCGGGCGTTGGGGTTTACAGACAGCATTTCCGCGGACAAATGTGGTATGTCTTAGAGAATCCATCTAACAACCAATACTCGCGCATCAGTGACGAAGCTTATCGGTTCATAGGTATGCTGGACGGACGACGGACCGTATCCGAAGTATGGCGTATATGTAATGAGCAGCTTGCCCTTAAGGGGCGGGCCGACAGGGCGCTCACTCAGGGAGAAGTAATACAGCTTTTAGGCCAATTGCATAGCGTCAACCTTTTACATGCGGACCTGCCGCCGGATAGCGAAAGCTTGTTCAATCGCTACCGAAAGCGAGTCGGACGAGAGGTTCGGGGACAACTTATGAACCTGCTGTTCGTTCGGATTCCATTGTTAGACCCTGATAATTTTTTAGGGCGCTGGGTCGGCATCTTTGGACGGCTTTTCAGTTGGTTTGGATTGATTTTATGGACACTGTTAATGGCGAGCGGAATATACTTTGTGGTCGATAATATCCGCGAGCTGTTCTATCAAAGCTCCGACGTTCTTGCCCCTGATAACCTGATACTGCTGTATTTTAGTTTTGTGCTAATCAAGATATTCCATGAGTTCAGCCATGCCTTTGCGTGTAAGAGATTTGGAACCGTCGCGGGCGGAAGCCGAGGTGGCGGGCAGGTGCATACTATGGGCGTTATGTTTCTGGTTTTCTTACCACTGCCTTATGTCGATGTCTCCAGTGCCTGGGCATTTCGGAATAGATGGCACAGAGCTGTTGTCGGGATGTCGGGTGTTATGGCTGAGCTTTCGGCTGCTGCTATAGCGGCAATTATTTGGTCCAATACATCGACAGGAACGCTCCACATAATTGCCTACAACGTTATATTTGTTGCAAGTGTTTCCACACTGCTGTTCAATGGAAATCCTCTTCTCAGGTTCGACGCTTATTACGTCCTTTCAGACTTATTAGAGATACCGAACCTTGGTCAACGTTCAATGAACTACCTTTACTATCTGGTCAAGCGGTACTGCTGGGGGTTGAAAAGGGCACAGAATCCCGCATACACTTACGGCGAGCGCATCTGGTTTGTTTTTTATGGCATTGCTTCCGTTGCGTTCCGTGTTTTTATCTGCATAAGAATATTGCTGTTTTTAAATGATAGGCTGCCGGAGGAATTTTTCATACTTGTACCACTTTTTGCTTTCTCTGCAATTGTGGCGTGGGTGTTTGTCCCGGCCAGCAAATTCTTACAATTTCTGGCTACGGGTGCCGAACTTTCTCGCAAGCGAACACGAGCGGCAGGAACAACGTTATTTACATTTTGTGTGATAAGTTTTTTTACAGGATTGATTCGTATGCCTGACTATTGGCGAGTCGAGGGAGTTGTTGAGCCGGTTCGCCTGGCCATAGTCCATGCAGAAAGTGATGGATTCGTTGTCGATTTTTTGCCTTCAGAATCGAAGGTTTCTTCAGGTGGGCCGCCTCTGATAAGAGCAGTCAATGCTGAGCTGGAGGCCGAAAAAAGGGGCTCGGTTGCCGAGCGTCACAGCCTTGAAGTTCAGCGGCGTATTGCTGAAATGCAAGAAATTGCAGCGGCACAGATATTAGATGAACAGCTTGAGGCATTGGATGAGAAAATAGCAAGGCTTGAAATCGAGCTGGCCTCGCTGAATCTGGACCCGCCCTTTTCGGGCACATGGGTAGCGCCGGATATCGAGCATTTTAAAGGGGTTTATTTACGTCGCGGTCAAGGCATTGGTTTCGTGGCGAGTCTGGATGATGTTATCATTCGAGCTACTGCCGGCCAGAAGGTTGCCGCAATGTTAGTAGAGCAAGCCTCTAAGCAGGTTGAGATACGAGTTGAAGGACAACCGAAGTTGTTGCTTACCGGCGAGATTGAGCAAATTTTTCCAGCCGGTCAAGAGCTGTTACCATCTGGGGCTTTAGGCTACTCGGTTGGTGGAGCTGTGCCGACACTTCCCCAAGACCCTCGAGGCACAAAGGCCGCTGAGATGTTTTTTGAGATTCGTATCAAACCAAATGCGGACTCTTCAGTTCGTTTGCTTACCGGACAGCGTGTTGTAGTGAGAATCCTGATGTCACCCAAGCCTCTTGCAGTTCAGTGGTGGCTATCTGCAAGGCAGCTATTTCAGCGGAGGTTCCACATTTAAAATGGAAATTCTTCCAAGTGCAATTTGGTCTGTTTTGAGCGGACTTGAGCAGCGGGTTTCAGATAAGCCTATACCTGGAGGACTCGATGCCGCGTGGGATGCGGGAATTGGCTTGGCGGGTCGGCTTCTTCCGCGAAGGCAAATGTTTTTGCGACGGGCGGAAAAAGTGCTCGCTCTGGAGAAACATTTTTCCCAAATGACCGATGTAAAGCTGCGTGAGGCTGCTGTTGAGCTTCGCGAGATTTTTCGCCGAAACCGCGACAATCGCTCGGACCTCGAGCGTGCTTTTGCATTGGTCCGGGAGGTGGCATTTCGGCAGATAGGTGAGAGTCCTTTTCCTGTACAGATTGCGGGCGCTTTCGGTCTTGAAAAAGGTTGCATTGTGGAAATGGCTACCGGAGAGGGTAAAACCCTGACCGCCACGATGCCTGCGACAGTTGCCGGCTGGCGAGGCCAGGGCTGCCACGTTATTACCGTAAATGATTACCTGGCCGAACGCGACGCCGAATGGATGGGCCGAATTTACCGCTTTTGCGGCTTAAATGTTTCATATATAGTACAAGCAATGCCTGCCGCTGAGAGACGAGCGGCTTATTCGGCTGATATAACTTATTGTACGAATAAAGAGGTTACTGCTGATTTTCTCCGCGACCGGCTCGTTCTGGGTCGGTTGAGAGGCTTGAGCTCGGCGCTTCTGACTAAAATAGGCCGTGCCCCGGCATTGCCGCTGGGCGGCAATGACGGGCTGATGCGTCAAAGCCGACCCGTCTGGCCGCCGGACAGATATGGCGACGGCGCGTCTGTGATAGACCGGCTGGTACAGCGAGGCCTCAATTTCGCTATTGTCGATGAAGCGGACTCTGTTCTTGTTGACGAGGCAATTACGCCGCTCATTATCTCAGGGCCGGCTCCCAATCCAGAACAGGCGGAGGCCTTTCGTCAGGCGGCAGATATTGTAACCCATTTGAAACAGGATACAGACTATCGCGTTAATGCTCACTATCGGGAAGTTGAGCTGACCAACGAGGGTAGAGCTCGGTTAGCTGACATAGCCGAGACTTTTGGTAATATCTGGCGAGGCGCCCGCCGTCGTGAGGAGATTGCGACCAAAGCCTTGATTGCTAAAGAGCTGTATTCACTGGATAAACAGTATGTAATTGATGACGGCAAAGTTGTTATCGTTGATGATTTTACAGGCAGGCTGATGCCGGACCGCAGTTGGCGCGACGGCCTGCACCAGGCTGTTGAGGCAAAGGAGAAGCTTGAAATCACTCCACCCAAAGATACATACGCGCGTATCAGTTTTCAGCGGTTCTTCCGGATGTATCGCAAATTATCCGGTATGACGGGGACGGCGAGGGAAGCCTCCGCCGAGTTTTGGCAAATTTATCACCTGCCTGTAGTAATAATTCCGACGAACCGACCGTGCATAAGAAAAAACCTGCCGGACGTAGTCTTGCCCACGGGAGATGCCAAGTGGAAGAGAATCCTGTTAGAGATTCGCCGTGTTCATAATACGGGGAGGCCTGTTCTGGTCGGCACGCGAAGCGTCCGAGACAGCGAATATATCAGCCAATTGCTTAAAGCGGAAAATCTTGATAATCAGGTACTTAATGCCGTCCGTCACCGTGAAGAGGCCCAAATCGTTGCAGGTGCCGGTCAGACTGGAAGGATAACGGTGGCGACTAATATGGCTGGCCGCGGCACCGACATCAAACTTGGCCGAGGAGTGGCAAAATTGGGGGGGCTTCATGTTATCGCCAGTGAGCGGAACGAATCTGCCCGCATAGACCGACAGCTCTTCGGGCGGTGTGCACGCCAGGGCGACCCCGGAAGCGCACAGGCAATAGTTTGTCTGGAAGATGAGTTCGTGGCTCGATATGTCAAAAATCTCGTTGCTTATTTAAAAAAACGATATGCTCATACTTCTGATAGTATCTCTTCGGTTGCTACCAGAGCAGCATTTCGTCTGAGCCAGCTTCGCGCGGAGAGGCTGGCACTGCGTCAGCGTAAATCAGTTATGAGAACCGACCACTGGCTCGAAGAGCAGCTTAGCTTTACAGGAAGGGAATAGCATCCGGCTGGAAGCCGGACCACCTACTCGGCTATGCAATCCAACCTTATGGTGTAAGTTCACCTGCCGGCTCAGGTGTATTATTACTTTCAGAAGCAATCGGCAGGGCGGTGCTGACTTGACGCAACTCCAGTACTGTTCCCGTGGTTTGAGCAAGCCGGGCTAAGGAAATATTGAGGTCGGCAACGGCCTTTATTTCCGCCAGTTGAGCATCTGCTAAAGCCCCCTGTGCCTGAAGCTTGACTAAAAGAAACTCAGGTGTCAGCCTCTCGCGAATCGGTTCGGAATCCTCTACGGCTTGCAGATGAATTCTTGCTGCTTGAACTGCCTGTTCCTGAATTTTTATCTCTGCGCGGTTTGTTTCGACCATTCTCATCCTCTCTTTAGCCTGTATTGCCACCTGGTCAGCAAGGTTCTGCAAGGTAGAAATGGCTTTTCTGCGTTCAATTCTTCTCTGGAGTAATTCGGCTTCTCGTTGACGATTGCCGAGGGGATATTCAAGAGACAAGCCAACAGCATAACTCGCATAGTCTGCGTTATTGAAGCTGTCCTGTGCCTGGCCCTGACTCCTGTCTAAACCCTGAATTCTGCTTGAAGCGAGCAAATCCAGTCGCAGCATTTCCTGGTTTTCTGCAACACGGATGTTAATATCTGCAATAGTAATCGCGACTCTGGCTTGCTGCATTATTGGATTTTTCTTCATAGCCAGTGCGAGAATTTCTGAGTGCTCGAGCTCCTCCGCCATCATAGAAGGTGTAGTAGCAGGTACAATTTCCACCTCATCGAGCAAGCTCACCTGGGGGTCGGCCATCAGTCTGACCAGGGCATCCTGTGCGTCAATAACTCTCTTGCCGGCTTGAAGCAGTACAGCCTCACGGGCTTTTGCGGAGGCCTCGGTCTGCTTGATATGGACGTCGGTAGCGTCAATTTCTTTTCTGCCTAACACTTTATTCAATGTATCAAGCGTTCTTTGCAATAGTTTCTGTAGAATCTCAAAGTCGCGGCGGGCTTCCAAAAGCCGCCAGTACGCCGATATAACCTCTACCGAAACATCCTCAGCTTTTTGACGAAAACCAAGAACACTAATATCATGATTGAGCCTGGCTATGTTCACGCCTGCAAGGTTAGTCTGCTGCCAAGCGTCACGCAACAGCGGCTGTTTTATTTGAAAAGCGAGTATTGGCTCATACCGTGTGGGAAGCGTCCTGCCAGTCAAATCGTCCCAACTGCGGGTTAAGGCATAACTTAAAGACCATTCTGAACCGGTGATGCCTTTCTGCTTGATGCCTGACTCCAACAAACGAACATCTGATTGACCGGACTGAAAAATGCTGTTCACAGGATTATCTTCTTGTTCGAAATTCATACGCCCGAAGGCAGTTATGTCGAACTCCGCAGCCGCTTTGGTTATGTCCTGCCTGGCGATAGATGGGTCGAAACTCACTACCCTGATTTCAGGGCTGTTGGCAAGGGCCCTTTCTATGGCTTGCTCAATTGTCAGCTCGACAATCTTTCTGCCCGTGTTGGGGTCAGTAACAATTTCAACCTTAGATGGAATTCCTTCAGGTGCAGGAGCTGGCCTAAGCAGGTCTAAAGGGCGAAGTGGGTCCTTGCCCTCGGTATCAGCCCGTTGCTGAGGGCCTTGTTCAGACAGAGTTTGCTGGTATGAAGCGAGGACGCCTTTATAATCTACTTCGTCAGAAACACAACCGACTAATTGGGCAATCAATAAAATACAGAGAACAGAGGACAGAGGGCAGAGATTAGAAAATGGATAATCCGCCTTCTGACTTCCAACATCTGACTTCTGACATCTGGCTTCCGGCGTATCTGGATTTGAACGATTACTTAACAGAACAGCATCTCCTTTAAGACTCATTTTTGAACTCCTTTATCTACTTCTGTTCACCCCATTAGAAATCCCATAGGAGAAGCAATATGCTTCAAGAAGTGAAGATTTCTAACGGGGTGAAGGTGGAAAAATAACCTCAACGTGTTCGCCTGCGGGCCTATTTGATTTATTAGGTATTTCTATACGTACTCTTAATGTGCTGCTGGCTGCGTCTGCGACTGCGGCAATGTAAATGATTCTTCCTTCTAAAGATGCTCTATTTGGGTCTGGAAATATGACTGTTGCGGTTTTTCCGTGGCTGAGAGCAGTTGCTTTGACTAAAGGTACTGGGACGTCGATCCAAAGCGGGTCAATCTGGACAACTCTAACCACATCGGCCAAGGCATTGATTGATTCGCCGGTTTCCACGTGAATTTTTTCAATCCTTCCATCTATTGGGCTTTTCAGACGCATCTTTTCAATCTGCACTTTTACCTCGTTATATTTTCTTTTTGCCTGTTCGTGTTCGAATTCCGCAAGCTGAAGCGACAGCTCGGCCATTTTCACGTTCAGCTTTGCATATTCTACTTCTAATTCTGTCGCGGCGTTCTGCGCTGCTGCTTTCTCCAGCTTTTTAAGGTCAACCCTTTTCTGTGCCAGGGAAGCTTCGCTCGCCTGTATTTGAGTTGTGTCCACGCTTGCCGCCTCGAGCTGGGCCAGTTGGATCTGCTCTACAGCATCATCCTGCTGGACCAGCACTTGCTCGGTTTTTACCCACTCACCCTCCTTAAAATAAACCTTAGCAATGCGACCTGGCTGAACATAGGAGAGGGTTATGTCCGCGCTGGGGTTGGTAACTGCCCTGATTCCCGTATCTGAAGAGGCAGCTTTTAATGCACTCAGCACGACAACACAAATAATCCAGGAACCCATAAAACTTTTTTTCGGAATCATGCTATCAAATCTCCCATATCTGACAAAATTACTCTGCCATTGTACCTATATATAGAACAAAACTGCAACTTAAATTCTGCAAATTGGGTTCCAGAAATGCGTGCTTCAATGACTAATAAGGGCAGGATTGTCCAAAAGTAGCTTATGAACGCCTTCCTGTACAGCCACAATCGGGTTTTGTTGTCTGCCGAGGAGTCGTGTTCCCATACCAACAACTGCGTCCGCCGGTTCTGCGAAAAATACGGTCAAACCCAAAATCTCAATACAGAAAGCCAAAAAAAACGTTACTTGTGGGATACAAGGTGGCACTGTTTAAGTAGGATTATTACATAAAAAAGGCGAATCGATTTCAAATAACCTATTCAAAGGGTAACGTGATGATGGAAGTCGGTAGTTCGATGCTTGACAAAGAATTCGGCCAGGTTCAGGGTTTCCCAGTTCCATCATAACAGAACAGTGAGACATGGAGGAAGATAAAATGAGGCGCATACTGAAAATGCTGCGAGGTAACCGGCATTCGCGGCAACACCACCAGTCCTGGGGAACGCCTGTGTTTGAGCGTCTTGAGCCCAGACTTTTGCTGAATGCGGTTCCGTATTTGCAGGACTTTAGCCTTGGCAAGCCGGGTGGTTCCCAGGGTTGGGAGTACTATTCGGACAACGAAGGGCGAATCGGGGTGGTGAGCGGACGTCTGCGTCTGGACGATGCAGTAGATAACGACACCTACTCTCTGAACGAGGCGGTTCTGCATGTGAATCTGACGGGCAAGACCGATGTGACGCTGACGCTGGACCACTGGAGTCTGTCGGATGAATCAAATACCCTGCCCGGCGGCTTTGTGGGCCATTATAAGGGCGATGGGATAGCGTTGAGTGTCGATGGTCAGAATTGGGTAAAGGTAACCGACCTGACCGTTGATTTCACGAATCAGTCATTTTCTCTGGATACTATTTTGCAGCAGGCGAAGGTCGCTGCCGGCAGTTCGGATGTTTCGGATGTTCGGATAAAGTTCCAGCAGTACGACAATTATCAGGCGGCCATAGATGGTCGTGAGTTCGATAATATTAAGGTTACCGCGCTTGTTGCACAGTCGGTTCCTTATATACAGGACTTTAGCCTTGGCAAGCCGACCGGGCCCCAGGGCTGGGAATACTATTCGGACAATGAAGGGCGAATAGAGGTAGTAGGTGGTCGTCTGCGTCTGGACGACACAACAGACAACAGCACGTTCTCTCTGAACGAGGCGATATTGCATGTGAATCTGACGGGCAAGACCGGTGTGACACTGACGCTGGACCACTGGAGTCTGTCGGATGAATCAAATACCCTGCCCGTCAGCTTTGTGGGCCATTATAAGGGCGATGGGATAGCGTTGAGTGTCGATGGTCAGAATTGGGTGAAGATTACTGACCTGACCGTTGATTTCACTAATCGGTCATTTGCTCTGGATACTATTTTGCAGCAGGCGAAGGTTGCTGCCGGCATTTCGGATGTTTCGGATGTTCGAATCAAGTTCCAGCAGTACGACAATTATCAGGCGGCCATAGATGGTCGTGAATTCGATAATATCAAGATACAGGTTGTCTCTGCCGTGCCGGAGATGGAGGTTATAGGCAATGGTCAAATCATTGCGGACGGGGATACTACGCCGAGCGCTGTTGACCACACGGACTTTGGGAGTGTTGCTGTAGGTGGTTCGTTGACTCGGACGTTTACGATAAGGAATACTGGAACTGCTGTTCTCAATTTGACGGGTGTTCCGAAGGTGCAATGGACTGGCAGCCCTGACTTTAGTGTTGTTCTGCAGCCCAGTTCTCCGGTAGCAGCCGGTGGTGGGACGACCACTTTCCAGATACAGTTTAGTCCGAGCGGTTCTGGTCTTAAGAGCGCTACGGTTTTTGTGGCGAATAACGATAGTGATGAGAACCCTTATGACTTCGTAATTCAGGGGACCGGCCTGATTACCGTGCCGGAGATGGAGGTTATAGGCAATGGTCAAATCATTGCGGACGGAGATAGTACGCCGAGCGCTGTTGACCACACGGATTTTGGGAGTGTTGCTGTAGGTGGTTCGTTGACTCGGACGTTTACGATAAGGAACACTGGAACCGCCGTTCTCAATTTGACGGGTGTTCCGAAGGTGCAATGGACTGGCAGCCCTGACTTTAGTGTTGTTCTGCAGCCCAGTTCTCCGGTAGCAGCCTACGGTGGGACGACCACTTTCCAGATACAGTTTAGTCCGAGCGGTTCTGGTCTTAAGAGCGCTACGGTTTTGGTTGCGAACAACGATAGTGATGAGAATCCTTATGACTTCGTAAT
>Ga0315314_1000453_pt1 | contig 45436 bp, 48 predicted proteins | sample TDP9_MG_FD_203631 | JGI IMG/M metagenome (GOLD analysis project Ga0315314, IMG submission 203631) | Freshwater sediment microbial communities from Lake Towuti, South Sulawesi, Indonesia - TDP9 | ecosystem: Environmental > Aquatic > Freshwater > Lake > Sediment | place: Indonesia: South Sulawesi... | reverse complement strand
TCCGGTTCCACATTTGTTCAAGCAGGTTCCAACACGCTTAAGATGAACAGTCCTCCGTCTAGACCCCGGGCCCGTAGTCTAGACTATCTGAGCGTCACGTTTGGGTAGGGACAACCAGGATTTCTACATGATTTCGTGGCTTCCTAGAAGATTGTGGTCAAACGCGGTATAGTACACTGGGCCCTCTCTGAAAGACGAGAGGTGCCATCTCAAAGACCTGTTCCGTGATGTGGTGCCCACGTAAGACAGCTTCGCTCAGAATACCAATAGCCTGAGCGAGACAGGCTACATCTAGATGGAGATGTCAAGAACTCTAACGTGTCTGATCCATTCGTCGCGGTCGTCCCGATCCTCATCAGGTTAGAGTCAAGTACAGATGGCATGATCGGTGGCCAGCCTATGTCGGGTAGTCGTCGGGACGATGGACATAGTATCTTCATCGCATCGTAGGGAATGTCCTGCTTGGCATAGCGATGTTCATTGCCTGACCGCTTAAGGCACTCCACCATCGCCTGAAACGAGGCCGCCACTCAAGGATTAGGATTGTCAAAAAGCAGAACAGCGTCAGCCAGGGCTCCAGGGTTCTCAGAAGCTCGGTGGCGGTCAAGAAGAGCGATGTCGCAGATGCGACGGCATAGGCGGGATGGATTCTTGATGCTAAGCGACTTGTGAGGTTGAGAGTATCTTCCAACGGACCCTGCCTAGGCAGAACGATGACATGAGTCATCAGAAGCAAGGACACAATGACAAGGGACATTGAAGCCGTGAGAATACTCGCCTCTAGTTTGGCCATTTCTTGTCAGACAAGAAATGCATATTTCTACTAAAAAAGTACACGTCATCATGATGACGATTCACAAATTACCGACGTAGTCTACGAGTTTTTCTGCATCTGCTCAACCAAGGCCTCTGGGCAAACCCGCGTTACCGCGCTCTCCTATCACAGAGTGTCACTCATGCCAAGGCGTCAACTGTGGGAGGAGAGCCTCGCGGTTATGAAGCAACGGGTCTGAAACGAAGGTTTGGTCCCGCGGGCCTGACATGGAACGACGGTTCAACGCAGTCTCGTTCTCGAAGGAAGAAGGAGCAACCTGACACGGAGCTTGGGTGCTGGCGGAGCTCCCTGACACCAATGTTCAGAACCGCAAACCTTCTAGGTATGCCAGAGCTGAGCCACTAGGCCGACGTGAGACCTGCAGTTGTCGGCTGACGAGACGAACTTTGTCGTCGATGTCGCCGTAGGACTGTTCGCGGTTTCCCTCGGCTTTTCGATCCAGTTCTCCTACAATTTGGGAGTTTTCCCGACAATCTTCGTCTATCGAGGAATAGGTTGCTGGCTCCACGATCCCATGTGTCTCGCGTCTCTCATCTTCATCGCGCTTAATGCGGTGTTCCTCATGGTCTTGGGAGCATTTTGGTATCACAGGGGAGGCACGAGGAGCACATTGCCGGTCGGTGGTCTTGGGTTCACACTGTATTTGATATGTGGAGCGGTAATCGGCGTCCTTCCATGGTTGGCCTACTTGATTACGCGCTGGGTAGCAGGCGTCCCCTAAGGGAGCCTCCGGAAGGTAGGTATTGGGGACTTTCTACGGCGGGCCTCAAGCGAGTACGCGGGCAGGGCTTGGTCACAGAGGAGCACAGAGGAGCAGGGATCCATAACAGATGAAAGATTCAGGCATCCGGTGGCTCGAACGATTCGCAGGGGAGAATAGGTGGTCTCGCGAGAGGGAGCTCCACTCCGCGAGGAGGAAGGAGGATGTCAAGAGACTATATGATGAACTCTACCGCGACCCAGAATGCAGAGGTGTGTACGCAATCTTATGGAACACACCTGTGAACCGTTGCGTAGGCCGTAGTCGCATTCTCTACGTTGGTCATTCGCATGGGACATCTGTGCAAAGGCGCGTGGAGTGCGACGTCAACCGCATTTACCGAAAACGAGGCATATATGATGATCTCGAATGGTTCAAACGTCTGGTGGCACGCGAAGGCAAGAGTACGAGAGTGTTCTTCACGTATCTGAGAACACGCAGCGACCGAGCGAAGTCGAAGGAGCGTGAGATCCTCCTCGCATACAAGAAGAGGTATGCAGAACTGCCACCATTAAATAGGATCTCTTGACTCAGCAAGCAGGCGCCTGATTTCTTGATGGGGGGGCGGACCAAGTGACCCCGGCGGCTGACAACATCATCGCGAACTGACACGCTCATCAGCCCGATACTTGATGGCTCATCTGCGGAAACCCAACGTACTATCCGGGGAACTCAACTGCCAGCCTTAATTCAAACTTCCAATCGTCGAGGCCCGATTGGATAATGGATAGGAGGCTCCTTGCTCTTTCAGCGTCGATCATCAAGAAGACTCTGGCAATGTGCGGGCAGAAGCTCTTACTTGAGATCAGCCTAGACCACATTGGGCAGCGATGAACTATGCTTCGCTGTTCGAGATCTATGTCCACGGTCGTGTCTCCGACGTAGGCCGCTAATCTTCGCTTGCTGTCCTCGCGAAGCGACAGGTCCCTCTCAGGTATAGACCGCGCTCCATCCAAGATCTCGGGACTTGAGAAGTTCAGCAGCAAGTTCTCGACTCCTTTCTCGATGACGGGTCCTGTCCAGGCCTCGAGACCCTTCGGCTCCCCCGCAACCTCCCTCTCCCTTCCACGCAGTCTCACCCTGCGTAGGGCCGCGTCGCCATGCGGCGTGACGACGCCGAGCATCTCCATGATCTGGAGACAGTTCTCTGGTGCGTATCCGTGGAAGTGGTTGTTGAAGTAGCCCAACGTCTTCTTCGCTTTCCCAGTCACCTCGCGGACTCTTGGGACCCACTCCTCCAACTGTTCATGCGTGTATCTGTAGTTGAACCAGGGCTTCTCGCCTCGTCCATGCCACCGTAGGTACGCGATGTCTGATGTGACATGGACGTCTGGTGGGAGCAGCGGCTCATCCACTATCGTGTAGGCAACATGATGCTCCTCCAAGAGGTTGAACGTCTCTTCGCGCAGCCAAGAGTCATGCCTGAACTCTACGGCGAAGTTCTGGTCGTCTGGCAGGATGGAAAGGAAGGACTCCAGCCTCTCCGAGCTGAATCTCAGAAACGGGGGAAGCTGGACAAGGACACAGGCGAGCTTGCTCGCGCCTGTTAGGGGTTTCATGGCTTCAAAGAACTGTTTCAGGTCGCTTTCGATGCCGCGGGCGGGATCGATTGCTTTCTTGTGGGTGATGGTTTGAGGTAGTTTCGCTGAGAAGACGAAGTCTCGAGGCGTGTGTCTGACCCAGCCGAGCACGGTTCCCTCGTTGGGTAGAGCGTAGAATGTGGAGTCGATCTCGGCTGTTGGGAATATCGAGCTGTACTGCTTGAGCTTGCCCTGCTTGGTGGGGTAGAGGATCCCCTCCCATTCCGCGTAACTCCAACCACACGTCCCCAGAAGAAGCTCTGACATGACAACTAGCACCATTACAACAAGCGTCTCGAATGAATCTGGGCAAAGCCGGGCACGGAGCGGCTGATAAGGATTGCAAGGCCGTTCCCCACAGAGAATGTGAGAGCGCGTCTAGCCTCATCTTCGCCATGGATTCCCTTTGAAGGCATACCGCACATATTGGGGCAACGATAAATTAGCGGCTTCGTATCGTATACCGCGACGAGTTGCTTGGACAACCTATACTTGAAATGCTTCAAGTGCGGCCGAGAGACCTTTCTGGTGTGAGGGGAAATCAACTGTGCAAGCGATGGTTTTCGATGCTGGGACCACGGACCGATGACCATTTGCGCGAAGTGTCATCATGTGTTGATGGGCCACGGTTGGCCGAAAGAGGGATTCTAGGTTTCGAGGCTCAGAAACTTGGATGACGACGAAGCAAGATACCTGATTGACCAATTCAACAAGTATGCCTCTTGGGACGTGAGGTCATGGGAGATTATGCTCTCATTTGCTGCGGTGCTCATCGCGGCGAACGCTTTGCTTTTGTCCAGCATGACGGAGAAGAGCAAGACGGAAATGGGTATTTGGGTCTGGGGCTTCAGCTTGGCCCTTTTCGTAGCAGTTTTCGTGGCGGCTCAGAGAGCGATTCGTGGCGATTCAGGAAAGCGCAACAGGTACAGGACAATCTTGGTTCGCCTAGAACACTATCGCTGCAGACACAAGTCGGTCCCAAACAAGGCGCTCCCAGACGGCATAACTTTCAAGCTGATTGTTGAGAAACCTGAAGAGGTAGAGACACTGCTAACAGAGAACGAACCAAATCCGCCAGGTCCTCCGCAAACCTAAAACGTAAAGCAGACAGTACAGGCGTCGGGGCCGACGTCTAGACCGATAGGTGGGGCCGACCGACAAAGTCGGGCTCACTCGTCTAGAGTATCGAGGGACGGTGGCAAAGCCCTAAGCACGTACTGCGTAATGTCGAGTCTAGAACCGTCGAAAACATACAGGATTCACGTTGATTCCTACGCGGGAGCTCTACTCCTCGGATCGTGCCCACGCTAATCAGGTGGCCCTCGATCTTGATCCCTTGCGAGCCCTTCCTCGTCGGTAGATCGCTAGTGCGACCATAAGGACAATAGCGGCGATAGAAATCCCTGCTATAGCGTAGAATTGCGTGTAGTCCTTACTCCATACGGCGGTCACGGTCTTCGGGCTGTCCATCACGATTGTGGCGTTGGGTGAGGCAGCTGTTGAGTCGCCGCCCCAACGGTCGAAGATGTTCTTGACGCCCAACATGCCCATGATCCCCCTTTCGGGCAGCAATGTTGCACTAACCGCGAAACTGGCGATTGAACCGGCCTCATACCACCCCGAACCTGAAGTCAAGCCATAAGGCGACATGACAGTCAAGTAGTGCTGAAGCAACGGGCTTGTCTGAACAGAATGAGCGTAGCCGTAGACATCACTCGAAGTCACTTGGCCGGCGGGAAGCTGCAGCGAAACCTGACCGAGAGGGATGCTGAAGGACACAGAGTACTGGATTTCTTCTCCAGGCAGGAGTCTGTCCACACTCTTGCTGCTTTCGATCTCCGGGGGCGTGTAGTCCTTTGCGATGAGGTCAATGGCTGACCCGTTGCCATTGTTAGTTATGACAATGTCGAGTCTTCCATCTTGACCTTCCACGGAGGCTCTCCGTGATGTCTGAAGGGAGGGTAGAAACTTGACTCCTTTGAACTCTGACGAGTAGACTGTCGTCAGGTCAATGTATTTCCATCCATACGTCTCGCTCGGTTCGACGTGAGTGTTCTCCCACCATTCGTTGAAGCTCGTTATGATAATCCAGTCCGGATTGCTTTCCATCGCTGCACCGAATGTCTGCTGGTAGACTTCTCCGCCTTCTCGCGGGAAATACGCGCCCGGTCTCCCCGGGATTCTTGTCTCGTCATAGCCAGGCATTATGGTGGGAGCCCAGAGCTTGTCGGCGGAGAGTTGTGGATACAGGAGTCCACTGCTTCTAACACCTAGAGAGAGCGCCTTGTAGCCCCTAGCGAGGTCTGCGAACGCCCCCAAGGGGCCGTAGAGGTGGATGCCGTCGAAGAGCCTGAGGTAGGCAACGTCTGATGTGTCTGCTATGTAGAATCCCCTGTAGCCTATGGCGTTCAGATTCGCGAAGATCCTCGACCAAGTCCCTACAGGCTGAGATCCAACTGCGAAAACGAAGAGTACCGGACGATCGTCAAGCCGATAGTATCTGCCGTCATTCCCGTAACGCTGGAAGAAGTATGTCAGCATAGATTCCAAGCTTGCTTCCGTTCGAGGGACCCCAGACCAGCCCTCTGCCGCCAGAGATTCGAGGTAGATGGAGACTTTGAAGTTCTCTGCGTTGGCAGCCTCCAGAATCGTATCCAAGTTCTCACTCGGGCACCAATCGGTGCACCATGAAACGATGAAGCCGTCAATGCCTGCGGACTTCGCAATTCGCATGTGTTTGCGGATTGTGTTCAGATCCGATGATTCGTAGTTGCCTATCAGGGGCTTGTCGGAGATTATCGGAGAATACCAGCTGCTGCTTTCATACCATGGATAGTAGAAGGCCCACACTAGTCTATTGAACTCTCTTGAACGCGCCAAGAGTGGACCCCCGATTGTTAGGTCTTTCGCGGTTACGGAGAACTGAGCCGGATTCGGATGCCTACCGCGGACTCTGTTGGCGAACGTCTTTGCCAGCGACGGCTCTTCCCCATTGAAGTTGTATATTGAGACAATGGTCTCTCCAACGTCGCCCTTCTCAATTCGAATCGTGAGCCTATCGACCGCTTCAAGTTCTGTGTAGGTCAGCGTCGCTTCGATCTTCACCCGGCTCTTGTCGTACTGCTTCTTGCCAACGGACAGGATCAAGCCGGCGGCAACATCGCTATAGTACGTCAACTCGGGCGCGTCTTCGCCTTCAAGTATTTCCAGCCTGGCCCCGCCAATTTGGGCTCCGCCGACCGAGAATACCGATGTCCAGTCGGAGGTTGTTGAGACAAGGCATTTGACGCGATATAGTTCGAGAACGCTGATTGTCTGATCCGAGGACTGAGCCAGCACACTCGGCGGGGACGCAGTCAAGGAAACTACGATGAGAAGAAGAATCCACAACAGAGGCAATGATATCAAGTATCGCTGAACCAGGTGGGCTTATATCGCTTGTTCGCCCACGCGAATCAGATGCATTCTACCGTCCACTAGTAACAGGCTTTAGTCATACAATGTGAACCGCTTGGAGCTCAGCGGCAACTTACAGCACAGCATCAGACTACCAAGGGGCTCGTGGGGGACAGCCAGCTGAGGAGCGATCAGGGCTGGGTACTGCGGTCAGGATCCTGCCGCATACCATGCAACGGTAGATGATTTCTTTGCGGCTTCTGAATCTCCATAATGCTACGAGTTTCGGGTGCTTACATCCGTAGGGGTCAACCCAGCGTAGGCGTGGGCGTTCCTTCGGAAGCACGACCATTCTACGGCTCCCTACCTGTTAGGATTGCGCCGCAGACATCGCAGCGGCACACCACTTCATCATGATCCTTGAACATGCCCAACCTCACAATCCGTGGATGCCGGCATGGATTCGGCCTCGGAATCGGACTCAATCCTCGAAGACTCTCCGCATCGCTTCACGTCTCGCCTCACGCTTCGACGGCGCCCAGCGTGGCGGAATCTGCGAGACATCCGCCATCCCCGCTCGTTCAAGCATGAGTAGGTGTTTCGCGGTGATGTAGCCGCGTTCAGCCCAGTTGTTCGCGATCTCACGGAGCTTCGGCAGGTTGTGCTCGGGGAAACGGAACGTGGCTCGGACCTCGTTCACGCGGACCTCGATTGTGCTCCCGGCGAGCTCGTACTTCTCGCCCAGTGACATTAGGAGCTTGACCAGCATTGACTTCTCCGTGGGTTCAGGTATCTCCATCACCACGACCGTCTCAGTAACGCACCCGTCGCAGACCCACTTCTCCGTCTTCTCGTATGCGTCATCGTTCGTTGGATGCTTCCGATATTTCATGTAGAAGCAGGTCTGGGCCGTGATCTCGCTGCATTTCTTGCAGAACCGTTTGCCATGTATCTGTAGAACCTTACCGTTCGACGTAATCATGGCGTCGACTGGGTTCGCGGTTTGCCATAATTGCGTGAGGGGAATGAAGGGTTCTGTCTCTGAGTTGGGTGAAAGAGGTCCACGCCTAGAGGTCGAGTCTATGCAGGTATCCGCGGATGATGTCTGCTATGAGGTCGTCCGGTTTGGTGGGGCATTCAATCGCGCGTAGGTACCATTGGAGTTCACGGTACAGTTCGAATGGGATTGTGACTTGGATGTAGCCCGTCTCGCTGGATTGCCGGACGCCGCGTCCGATCGTTGCGTCCATGGGGCTCACCGAGCTGACGGAGCCTAATTAGACGCGGCAGCAGCTCTCAGCTGTGAGAGGGAGACGAAAATGACGCCAGACTGCGTCATCTTTCTCTCCAGGAATGGTCTGGCGGTGTCGCTTGCCGGTTGAAATCATCACCTGTTAGCAAGTCTCGATCCGTTGCCTGATACAGGCAAAGTACGGTCACAACAACACCTCCTGCGACTTGGAAGATTCAGTACGGTTTCTTGGCTCAATCCGAAGAGATCCCAGAAAGGTTGTATGTGCATGCCGCCCGAAACCTCTAAGTTTCCGGTTCGGCCCACACTCCGGGGGTTTCTCCATGCCTCGTCGAGAACCCCGGGGCATAGCACCTACACAGATTGCGAAACTCGCCAATTCCATGACATGTGTGACTGTGGAGGGTACTGTCATCGATCTTTCTCCGTCAAGAACGGTCAGGACTAAGTACGGCCAGGTTACTTCCTTAGTCACGGGCACGCTGTCGGATGATCACGACACGATAAAGCTCACCTTGTGGGGGCCCAAGCGGGACATGTGAAGAAGGGATCACGCATCCGCATCGTGGGCGGATGCCTTTCTTTTTCCCTTTCTTCCTCTCGCTCCTCCTCCATCGAGCGATGCCTGGCGCTGGCTGATTGGTCCAGATATCAGTCCCATATAGATGCACGACTAAGATGATTCCTGATCAAAGAGCGAAGAGGAAGCCAGAATGGAAGCATATCACGAAGAGGCTGCTCGAAGAGCCGAAGCGATCCATCGAGTTGATTCGGCGTTTGGGATATTGCTGGTTATCGCGACGCTTTGGATGAACCTCGTTGTCGTGTATCTTGCTCAGGCAGAGGGTTCCATGTGGACCGCTGCCGGAGTCGCCTTGTACACCTTGGCTGTAGCGTTTGGTCTCTTTGGCATACTACGCCAATCTTGGGATGCCAAGTACCTTGGTTGGTTCTTCACCTTCGCTTTCCTGCTGACGTATGTGTTTCTGATTTTCAATGCGGCTATGGGAAATGTTGTACCAAAGTACGGTCTGCCAAGACTGATCATCGCTTTTGCGGAACTATTCATCTCACTTCTTCTTGTGGATAGAATTGTTATCAAAGCCTACCTTGATCGAATCCGACAAGTATCTTGGACGAGTATGCATGCTTCTGAAGATGAGGATTTGGTGCGTCGCGCTAGAGTCTATAGACGAGTCATTCCTCTTGCCCTGATCGTTCTTGCAGTACTCTTCATGCTTGCTTGATGTTTTGGCCTTCGAAGATCATGTCACTCATTCGATCATCATCTGCGAGTTCAACAAGTTTCACGTACTTGTTCACAAGTCAGTTTGGACCTCTTCCAACAGTCCCTTCACATGAATCAGTATCCTCTCCGCCTCTTCTTGGGTGAACCTTTTTCCGGGATGCTCCGCCTCGTTTCTTTTCTCTTTCAAATAGTGCAAGTATCCCAGCAACGATTTCTTGGTTTGTTGCCTCTGTTCCAACTCTTTCAGTATTTCTCCCCATCTTGCGTTATCAGATGCGGTTCCCGAAATCTTGGCATAATATCGTCTCACAATGTTCTCGGCTACTCTCAACAGAACCATTGCTGCAGGCGTAGGTAGGAGGTGTAGGATGCAGTTTACACCGTCGTCCAAATCGTCTCTTGCAATGCTGCCAAGTTTTGCTACAAGCTCTCGAGGAAGGATCGCTTCAACAGTTTCTTCCTTCACAATAACTGTTCCCTGCTGAGCGTAGGCACGCAAGATTTCGCTGCACCAATCCTGCGCGTCTTTCGCTAGGCGTCCCGCATCACCATAGCCCAGGTGTGTGGGAGGACCTAATAGGCCGCCACGTTCAGCATATTTCTTGTCGAGGTAGGCTATCCAGTCCCTTACAGAGTCTCTTGTCGCCGCTATGTCTGGATAGACGCTGGATAACTGTTCGATGACCGGATAGATCCGTTTGAGGGCTTCGAAGATAAGATTCTCGCCCTTAACCTGAATGGGCTGACTAGGTGTGAGTTGAGCGACGCTTCTGCTTCGCTCAAAAACATACGATATATCCCAGACGAGACTCATGAGAGTGTAAGCGACTCTTCTCGTTACCATATGCATGAGTGCAGATCCACGCTCCTATATGTGGATCTGTTTCCTGCAAGCCCACGACGGCGCCAAACACACAAGAACAATATCGCGGCCACCCGCCCACAAGACCGAGGGCGCAACTCCCTCTCGGCTTAGACGCGCCTGAACGCTCGACTTTTGGGGACCCTCTTCCTGAATCTGTACTTCATCGGGCACCTGTGGCGAAACGGCCAGCCGCATTGCGGACATGGCTCAAGAAGGGAGTGGGACATCGCATACTTCCAATTGGAATTCCACGCGGAGCCGCAACGCTGGCATCGGCATCGAGACATACATAACTCATCGGCATGAGTTCGCCTTTAAGCGTCACCACGCTGCCTACGCCGGTCTCAGAAGGCGGACGATTGCCTATCATGCGGGCATGGTGCTGGCGTCATATCGGCGTGTGGAATCGCGGCGAATATGACAAGACGGTCAACCTCATGTTGCATATCGACTGATTGCTCCTCACAATCGCCGCGTTTGGGACGACATGCTTCCGCTTTTGACAGTTGTTAGGAGCGCCAGGGGCAGCCTCTGAGCAATGTACCGTAACGACCTGTATCATGTGAAGGCGGCGCGAGTCCACATCCATCGTCCGCCATACGACTGCGGAGTTGAACTGGCCTTGAACAGGTCAGAGGAGCCGGAGGTTGAGGTAGCGGTTGAGATCTGCGGTTCACATGAGTTCTCAGAACTAATCCAGCATTACGCTCACGCGGGCGCCCAGAATGATGGGTTGATTCTCAGATTGGGCGAAGAGCTCTCATGGATTCGGCTGCCCCGAAATCCTTGAAATTCTGGAGTGCCGCGCCTCGGGCCTCGAATTCAGAATGAGAACAGTAGGATGACAAATCGCGGCGTAGCCTTGGTTTTACTTTGTTTTTACCCGGCACGGTCAGTTTGACAGTCATGGGATACTCAACCTCACATGCGTCCACTTCGCTCACCTCCTACCTTGGGCCGTCCTCCTTCAGTCTTGTCATCATGCTCGTGCATGTTGACAACTTGCCTAAGGCATTCTTGAAACGTGTTTCCGGGACCTGCGGCTCATAGGAATTTGTTTTCCTCCGTCTACCGCTCGTACCATTTGCGGAGAGAATTGACCGTCTGGGGAATCTGTCCAAGCCCCATGAGCAGATCCAAATTCTTGAATGATTTTGTCCTGACGTACGACAGGTCAGGTTTTGTCTGGACGTTCAGAACGAAGAGAGTCCGCCGATTATCTCGAAGTAGTCTAGCATTGGCTGCGATAGCCACGGCTCCTGCGTTATGCGTCAGCAGTATCTGTTTAGAAAGGTCAGCTCTATGGACAACTGAATGTTCTGTTCCCGCGTTGATGATCGCGCCGCGTAGGTCCTGCATCGTCGAGAACAGTTTGTCATTTTGTTGGAACCCGGCGACCTGCGCATCCTTGAACAGGCCCTTCATAGCGTTTCTTACGAGCACCATGGAGCGGTCAACAAGGACCTTTCGCTGTCCTTCCACCGTATTGTAGAGGCCTTGGAGCTCCTCGACTCGATAGTGATCTGGGAAGGTCTTTCGCAATCCGTGGTAGTAGTTCGCACACTGGTCGATGACGCTTCTGAAATCGGCTTCCACTGCCATGGTGGTGGTCTTCAGTGTTTCTTGGGGCGCGTGTTCAAGCGTCTGCAACACAACCTCAGCCTGTCCCAAAGTCACCAGATAGGCGTTCGTGTAGGCAAGGAGTTCTTTCCTGAAACCTTCGAAGGACTCGGCGAACTTCTCCTCGTGTTCCAGCAAGTGCTGAGGCATAGAGGGTACCGGTGGGATGCTGCCAGTCCACGTATGCGTTGTGACGCCTTGAGGCGACTTCGCGGAGGTCATCGCTCCCAGCCGTGCGAGGTAGACACGGAGATCCTGCCGGGCGGCAATAAGGTCAGGGTGCCCTGGTTCAGCGGGACTCTCTTGAATGGCTGTATTGGGTGGAAGTCGAGCCAAATCGTCTATGAAGGCATACAGGTTCTCCAGCAGCAATTCGTTGTGAGACCATTGCGAGATCATGGCCTGCTCATGCAGCCGGTAGATTTGTCCCATGGCTTTCTGCAGTCGACAGCCGACGATATCTTCGACGGTAGCCGCGGGGACCAACACGTGTGGCCTGCGACTGGAATCGAAATCATGAATATGATCGCGAATCACATCGTAGAGATCAAAGAAATCTGATTTCGCAAGAAAACAAAGGTGGTTTCTGAGGTCCTGATAACGTTCATCTTGGTCCAGGGAATCTTTCTTCGGTTCCTCAACGATGCCATCAATGAACAATTCGAGGTCCTCGAAGGTAGGTCTTGGTATGAAGATGCGGTGTGTGAATAACGTGTAGTCGGTTGTGCGCATTGGTTTGCTCTTCTCGATCTCATCGAAAATCTCCTTGCCGGTAATGAGAATGAAGACGGCTGAAGAAAGGGTGAACAGATTCTTGAAACTCTTTATGATTTCAACAACAAGGCGAGGGTTCTCCATCTTGTCCAGCTCGTCTACACAGAAAACCACCTTGTGCCCAAGCCTAACTAGTTCATCGAGAGTGCGCTCCAAGTCAGCCTGCAGGTTCCCTAGGCTCGCGTCGAAAGCATAGTATTCGCTGGCCTCGAGCGCTCGCTTCTTGATTGCCTGGTGCTCTTCCACGCGTCGCCAGGAATAGAGCATCATGAAAGGTCCAAGAAGCGCGATGGCCACTGGCAGCGCTTGGTTGACTGCCTGCAGTAAGCCTACTGATGGCAGAACCGGATTGAACGCCAAGAAGAGAGATAGTAGACTACACACGGCAAGAACCAAAGCCTTGGCCGGGGTTCTGACTGAGACCTGACGGACGACTTGTCGCTTAACGGACTCCTGTTCAAGCGCTTGTATGCCGGTTTTTTCCTGTTTCACTGTCTCGGCAGCTACCGCTTTCTTGTACAAGATGCCAAGACCACTTCGGTCCAGCGTGCCCGCGTCGCTAGCAACGCTCGCATAGAGCCTTCTAATCAGGTTCTTGATCACATCCTTCCGCAACTCAAGGGACGGGACCTCAGAAGGTGTTTTTCCCAAGTCGATGTCAAGTTGAGAAATGTTCAGGACGACAGGGATGGTCTTCGGTCTCAGTTTCTGCAATTCCTGTATAGCCTTGAAGACGAGGGCTGTCTTTCCGACTCCCCTGTTACCACTGATCAGGATGGAACCACTGTCTTTTCTGAACAAGTTGTCGACAAGTCTGTCGAGTTCTCTCCGCCGGCCCACAAAATGCCCCTGCTCCTTGGTCAAATGGGGAGGCAAATCCCAATCCGTCTTCAGAGTCAGCCATAGAGGCTCCTCGGACAAAACTCGCGCCACCCGGAGCCGTTTCCTGAAGACTTAGGTGAGCATTGCCACAAATACCTTTGGTCGAAAGCGTTCCACCTGCCTCCTTTCACGGCGGCAGTTCCCTTGCGGTTCAAATGTCGCAAGAACCCTAAACGCTTGGTCCAGTTGGCAGCCCACTGAACGCCACACCAAAGGCTGTGCGTTGTCTGCCAAGCATCTTCCAATTTATTGGAGTCCGTATTGCTAGGTAGAGATGAGTCGCCGCTGAGAACAGTAAGAGAGATCGGGTTCGTCGGCAATAGACAGGTATGCAAGCCGCAGAAGAACCGGTGGACGGCGCCGCCGTGGGCTTCGGAGCAAGGGAGGCCGCATACATGCTAAAACTATTAAAGTCGCACCAAGTGTCATGCTCGACCGAAGACGATTGTCATACAAGATACGGGACATTCATCAGTATCGGCCAAAGGATTTTCGTCGCCAAAGATACGAGCGACTGGTGAAACAAATACGGGGTGCGAAGGCCGTTGAGACTGTCAATTTACTGGCCAATGATGTGGACAATGACAGAGGTATCTTGGGCGAAGACGCTTACAACAAGTTGCGGTCTCTCATGGCCGAGCAATTGAACAAGGTGGGCAAGAAGAAAGCCGTGGGGCACCTTGGTCCTCTCGGCCAAGTCGGGGTAGAGAAAGAAGGCAAACTGATTTAGCCGCAGTGAACGGCCTGAGAGTAGAGGTTACTCTCGGCTATGACCTAAGGTTCCAATGTTCACCTTCGACTAGGCAGAACGTGTAGAGCAATGGCTTGAGTGTTGGCAGCATGGTCATGTCCGCGGGGATTCCGTTTCTGCCCCCGAGGTCTGACTTGATGCTAGCGCTTCAATCCTGTTATTGTGCTTGTGTAGGCAATTTGCTTATGGCGTCGCAAAAGGCCGCGAGTGCCTTGACGTGTTCGGCGTCTCGATTCAACGTGATCACCTTGCCTACTTCTGGGAACTTCACGTCGACCGTGATGAATCCTGCGCGTGCCAGACGCGTTGCGGCGCGTTGGACGGCGCGGGGATCGACGTGAAGCGCTTCCGCAAGCCATGACTGTAGGAAGGGTTCGTCTGAGTGTGAGAGTAGGTAGTCTAGCACAGCGCATGCGGTGCGGGTGCTGAAGACATCAACTAGACGCATGCCGTAATCGGGCTCCTACCATCCATGGCGCCACCCGCCGTACTATGCGAACCGAAGATAGAGTTCCGCCCGGCGCTCCCCCAGACCAGCCCATGTCGCCCTCCAATTTACTGGAGTCACCCTGTCATCCATGGCAGGATACCCGTAGCGCCTCATTCTGAGCCCGGATTCCCAGCGGGCGGTGACGCAGGTGACGAAAGTGACGCCGCAAACCCCCTGTCAGGCATATTGTCACTCACGACCTTCCTCCTTCCAAGAAGAAAAACCATCAGACACACATAGGGACTGTCACCGTCGTCACTGTTGACACCGCCTACTTATCCGCCCCGCCCTAGTAGTTGTCGAGCGGCCCTTCCTTCGGCTGTTCCGTTCCGATGGTCTCGTTGATTCCTAACTCCTTCACCTTCTCCGCTAGCCCGCCAGGCTGATAGTCGACTACGAAGTCTTGTAGGCGCGCTTCCATATGGCTGACCGTGAACCAGATGGGTCGATAGACTTTCCCGCCTATCTTGATTCGTGCTGGCGGCTTGCCGACAGCAAGTGATAGGCTGTTGATTATGCCGCGTATCGACTGGCCCTTCTCGCCCCACTTCAATGATTCCGCGAGCTCGGATGTGGTCAACGGGACGGTGACATCCGTCGCTTCTCCGCCTGCATCCGTCTTCTCCATTCTCGTCGCGACGTATAGGATGCCGGTATGTTGGCCGATTGCGCCCTGCTCTATGCGTTCCCATAGAGCGTTGATCACTATCCCGTCAACGGTCTGGGCTTTGACTTCGCGGCGGCGCCGTTCAACGTCAAGGAGGGTCTTCTTCAAGTCCGCGACCATCGCGGGCGCGAATGGTTCAAGCGCGAGGACTGGTAGGACGGCTGCTGTGAGTCTATGCTCTCTGACGCCTGCCACGCGTGCGGCCTTGTCGATGCGTACCTTCCTGTAGTGCGTCATTCGCAGGTAGAGGAGCTTGTCCTGTAGGTCTAGGCCTCGCTGAATCCATTCGTCAAGTTCGGCGGTCGGGACTGGCTTGGCTGTCCGCTCGCAGTAGAAGGGTATGCTGCGGTCCTCTGTGGCGTTGTCAACCCAGGGGCGACGCTGCGTGACAAGTGTGATTCCGAAGTTGTGGAAGGTGTCGGACTTGCTGGGATCGTTCGGATTCACCCTGGAGATTGGGACACCGTAGGAGCGACAGTTCAAATAATGGATAAGGTCGCTTGTCTCGTCGCTATATCGGAAGTCACACTCATCGATTACGAGGGTGCCGCGCCACTGGTCGAGCGGCCTGTAGAGGCTCGGAATGCGGCGTGTGGATACATCAAAGTACGGCATGAAGGCGATGAGTCGAAGCGCGTGGAGCAGTCTCATCTTGCCAGATCCGCTTGGCCCACGCAGCGCCAGTATCACCGCGAAGCGGCCTATGCCCGCGGTCTGGAGTGTGGGGTCCTCTATGAATCGGTCGAGGAACCAGCCGCCGATATCGATTGCGATGAGGAGTTTAACATGCGCCACCATCTCGGGTTCGCATTCGTATAGGCGGAATGTTAGTTCGCAGGCTTCCCTGTAGGCGTGCTCGAAGGTGCATGGCGTCACACCGCGTGGGAGAAGCACTTGCCCCTCGAAGACTGCGGGCGTCTTCAATGGTACATGGACGACCTTGCGGTCATCGCTTGTCCGCTCGCCTAAGTCTATTCGGTCCTCATACCGGAACTTCTCGGTTGTGAAATCGTAGACGCAGTACCGCGGCGGATTCTTACGGTCCCAGACTTCATGCGCGATGAACTCGTCCGCGACTAGGAATGGCGTCGGAAGATAGACTGGACCTACACCCTTAACAGCCTTCACCTTGGCGGCATCGATCAAGCCCAACTCAACGGCTCTAGAGACGGCCCGCTTGAAAGCGTCACCTTTCAACGCAGCCTTTCCGGCTTCCTCGCATCTGATGATCCCTTCCAAGACGGCTAGGAGCTGCAGCGGGCCGCCGCCTACCTGATGCCGGAAGCAATGCCAAACATTCTGACCGACATCGATCCAGAAGTTTCTACCGGTCTCGCTCCCGTGGACTGGATGCGGCCCATACAACTCGGCGTCTTGACGATGCAATTTACTCTTGGCCTCGTCGGTGAAGAGCTTCAGGATCGAGAAGTCTAAGCCCTTACCAGCATACTTCCCAGCGTTGTCCAGCGTCTGCTGGATCTCCCGCTCCGGAACCGCCAAGTCACCTAGCGCCTTGCGGAGATCCGCCACTGTGGTGCTTGCGATTGGCATGTCCGCGACAATCCGGTAATTGCCGTCCGCCCGTCTCGAGCCTGGCCCCGCACACATCATCCGTGAGCCCCGTATCTCGCCGACATGTTCGCCGTCCTTATCGCGTAAAGTGATCCGGTGATCCGCTATGTCCGGGCAGTGATAGTAACAATGGAAGCCGCCGCCCGGCGTTGCGATCGCAAATGTTGCGGGGAGCCTGCTCTCCTGGATCTGGTGGCCTGCCTCATTATCCGCATCGAAGATCACTAAACCGTCGCCGCCAACAACGCCGTAATTGCCTCCATGTTTCAGCCAATCCTGAAGGCGGGGATTGTCGGCCGTCATCAACTTCTCCGGTTTCTGCCATTCATCCTCGAAGGGACGATTGCCCAATCGCGCGACCAGGCAGAACCTGGCGGCGCATCCGATCGCCCGTAACCGCTCGATTAAGTTTTCAGGTATCTTAACCGGCTCAGCGACCTCACGCTCCGCGCCGATAAACTCGCTTATTCGCTGCCTCATCTGCTCGCCTGTGACCTGCTCATACTGGATCTTCCCGAAGAAGGGCGGGTAACCGAACTCAGGCTTCGCGGCTTCACACGCGAGCCTCCGGTTGACCCGCCGAATCGCTCTCTGGAATTCGATATGCATTCGCCGCTCTATCGCCAACTGTCGACGGTCCTCACGCGACCAACGCGGACGCTCGTTCTTCCTCGTCATCATTCTCCTACTCATTGATCACATGAACCCGGATACCTTGGCCTTCAATTACCGCTTTGACCGCCTCATCCCTGTTGAGGGTGACTAGGATCGGCTGCGTTTTGGAGTCATGGTCGAGCAGCAGATGTATGAAACGAATCGCCTTGAGCGGACTGGCCAACTCCAAGTCGAAAATCAGGAAGTACCTAGCGGGCGACTTGTGTGTGAGGGCGAAGAATTTGTTGGCCGGGACCGTCCCCGCGATTGGGACTCTGCCCTCTACTCCCCGTCCTACCTCTGGGATGCTGACGGCTATATCGACCGCATGTTTGCCGTAGATCTCCTGGAGCGTAAAGTTAACAGTCTTCTCCAAGATGCCTCTGACGCCAAGATTTCTTGCCTCGTCCATGCCAGCCTTAAATTCCCCGTCAAGTGAACAGTCCGGATTTTGGCCCACCCGCTCCCAATTCCAAACGCATGGTTTGCGCTCCATCGCTTCGCAGGTAACTCGCTTGGGCTCATAGTAGTCCTCATGCCAGTTCGGGCATATCAACCTCCAACCCGTATCCTTCTTGAAGAAACCTAAGGCTAGGAGCATATCGGCGAGTTTCTGCGGATTCGCGTATGCAAGGACCAGTTTCTCTTTTCGCTGCTGCAGGCTCTTCGCGGAAGTTTGTTCGAGTATGCGCCGGCTCTTGCCGGCTTCTGTTTCCTGGGGTGCCTCTCGGCCAAATTGAGCAGTCATCGGTCAACGCACCACGGCACTCACGGCATCCTCCTGAAGACTAGCAGCGTGTCACATGTTCGGAGCAGATAGTTGCCACGTCTGGCACGGTCGAGGAGCAAACCCATGTTGTCGTGGCCGGCGCTTGCGTGAGCGCCCGGGTTACTGGTCACAATGACTGCCTTATCCCACAGCTTCAGGTGTCTCTGTCCGACCATGCTCACGTGGGCGGTCAGGTCGATGAGGCCGGACTTGCGGACATCCCCAACGAGGATCGCTAGGAACCCGCCGGGCTTAAGAAACTCAGAGACATGAGCGATTATTCGATCGAGCTTCTCCTCGAAGTCGGTCAACTTCATGTGTGACAGATCGCCGGGGTCGGTCGTGTACTCGTAGATGTCCAAGTAGGGAATATGCATGAAAACTAGGTCTGCAGGCTCGTTCACTGTGACGTTTTCAGCATCCACGGCGGAGATGTCCGGCCGCCATCGCTTGATATCAGATGCTATGATCCTGCGACCTAGCACTTGACAGACATCAACAGTCGTGCCGCTCCCGGCCATGCAGTCGAGAACAAGATCGCCCAGTTGCGTGTACCGCTCTAGACATTGTACTACAACCTCGGGCGGTGTGTTGCCGCGAAACTCGTGTGACCCGTACCCACTTGGGCGAGTCGCTGCGAGATCCCAGACGCTGTAGGGTATTAGCTCTCTAGGCAAGGGATCCGCGCCTGCGTGTATTATCAGGGGAACCTCGTGCACGTCCCGGTGATCTGCTAGGGCAGCCTGCTGTCTTGCAAACAGCAGCTGAACCGTTTCGTGCCAAGAGGGTAGGGGTTCTATATTCGAGAAACTAGAGACGCCGTCACTGTTTTTCTTGGCCTGGAGGGCGCGTAGGGTAGGGACCTCAGCAAGGTAAGCCTCCACGCTGGGATACTGCCGTGCGAACCGCAAACATGCACCCAGGGTCCATTCGGAGACTCCCAAGTCCCGGGCCAGGTCTCGAAGCCTCTTGTCGTTAGTCTCTTTCTTTGGTCGTCCTCGACCTAGGACGCTATCCTTGATCCGGATGCCCAGCTTGTGGTGTGTCTCCAAGATCCTCATCTGAGCCTCTTGGACGAGGTCGCACCGCGCGTCCGCGATTATTCGGCGACAGTCAGCCACAAGGTCGACATACCATTGATCATCGCAGCCTTGTCCAGGGGGATTCTCGGGAGCCTCCGCTATGCTAGAGGGAGGCCGATCGGACAACATCATCATGCCTGCTCCTGCGGATGTCGTAAGACGAGAATCCTGTTGGGATTCAGCAGGTCACGCTGCACTTCTATGTCATCTCCAGATATCAGACCGAGCGCTTTCGCGATGACCTCGCCCAAGGCCTTCACGTCGTAGCCGTTCAACTTGCAGCAACCCCCAGCGTTTTGTCCAGAAGTAGCAGAGTGTACGCGGACCGCTCTCGTTTCCTCTCAATCAACTGGACAAACGACTCAGGAAGGGAAATCCCCACAGGGCGCTTGTAGTCCGGTTTGTCTGTCATTATTGGTCTCTTTAATGTAACCGTCCGAAGCCTTATTAAGTTATATTAATGTAACCACAGTGACGATTAGAAATGCCTCGATCTGGTAGACCGAGCCCTGAACGCGAGAAACGAATCATGACGACGGTGTTGGGACTCGTCACTGAGGAGTTGCCTGGAATGACGTTCACTCAACTGGTGGCGGCCGCAAGGAACCAGGGAATCTCCAAACCCGCGCTATGGAGACACCTTACAAAATTCGTCGAGTTAGGTCTGGTACTCCATGAGGGCAAATCCTATCGTAGGAACCCACTTCATGGTCTTGTCGTCGAGTCGAAGGTTTCGGTCGGCATGCGTGCCGAGACTGAACATCCGCGCATAAGGCTCACATGGCCACCCGGACCACGTCGGAGCATCCATGATTTTCGTTTTCTACGCCAAGACCGCTACACCGACCTATGGTCGCCTAGACATGCTGCACCGGCTGAACCGGAGTCAAAGACGGTCGCGGATTCGCAAGAACTCTATTTTTCTTTTGCATTTGCCGTTTCTTTGGCGCTAAGGCACTACCTCTCACTACTTGCAATCTTGTGTGATGTTGAGAGTCTTGCCACAGCTCGTGAACTCGCCAACATCCTCATGGATTCGGAGGTGGCCAGACCACTCATGGAGCTCGCCCGCGATATCTGGGAACACAGGAATGAGGTTTCGTTGGACAGCCTAGGGGGGAGAGAGCTGAAGTTCTCCATCATGGAAAGCGAGACACAAAAATCAAGGGTGCATCAGGACGGGGCAGACTAGTTGCTGTTTGTGAATCTTGTTTTGATGATGGTTTCGAATTGGCCTTCAAGTCGCGCAAGGCGTTCGCGTAGTTCCTCATTCTCTTTGACGATGTTGTTGAGTTCTTGGGATCGCGGTGAGATATCGCTTAGGAAGGTGAGTCGGTCCGAGGCCTTCTGGTATTCTTGGTCTAGTGCTTCGTCGCTTAGGCGGAGATAGTTGGTATCCAGCCCGAATTTGTGGCCCATGAAGTGCTCTGCGATTCCTCGGTCGATTCCAGCCGCGATCATCTGAGTGAAGAAGTATTTCCGGAAGCAGTGGGGATGCAGAGCGTATCTTCTGCTATCTGGGTCAAGTTTGGTTAGAAGGCCGCATCTTTCAATGAGTCTCATGATGGACATGTGTAGAGCGTTCTTGTTGTGCGGTTGGGTCGAATTGGTTGGGCTCGGAAAGACCCATGCGTCTTTCTCGTTGATTCGGCTGCTCAAGTATTCTTTCAGTAGGTTTGCGGTCTCGTCCGTGATTCTGACGGTCCTAGTTTGCTTGGTCTTCGTATGCTTGCCTGAGATCGTTATTCGAACGGGGCTCTTCTCGAAGTTGATGTTGCCCACGCGTACGGTGCAGAGTTCCCCGATTCGCATTCCGCTAGATGCGAGTGTCGCTATGGCGGCTTTCAGCTTGAGGTCCGCTTCAAGGAGGAGCTTCTTGACCTCTTCAGGCGTCGGGATTCTATCGATGCTGACATCTACTTTGGCTGGAAGCGTGACTTTCTCGCGGAGGCGATACTGGTCGATCGGTACGTCCTCGTGTCGCAAGAACCCTTTTACGCCAGACAGATAAGTCAGAATCGTCTTTGGGGCCATCCCGACATGCATGCCGTGGCCAACGAAATCATCCAGCGCCTTGTACACGTCGAGCTCGCCAGACTTGATCGCTGCGACAGCCTCATCCGCGTTCGCGAACCCCAACGTAGACGCCCAGAGACGTACGCCGCTAGCGTATATCTCGGCAGTACGGCTGCTACGCCGCGACTTCCGGTCAGCGTACTCTTGCAACGTCAACGCGGGGATAGCCCTGAGAGACGAAGCCGAGGGGGCTATATAAGCCTTCTAAAAAGTAACGGGCCCGTAGTCTAGCCAGGATTAGGACACAGTCCAATGTCTCGGTGCAAGCCTTCGGAACAACTCGTGAGGAAAGCCTGGGGTCCAGGGTTCGAATCCCTGCGGGCCCACCAACTTTAGGGTTCGAAACCCTTATTATCTCGCCGCGCTCAACTTCCCTGCGAGGGTCACGCCATATCCGAGAATCCAGTGCATGCAAAGCACCGTCATCTGCTGGTAGACGTAGACACTCGACGCTGGCATAGCAATGTCGCGAGAGGATCTCCTGTCACGGCTGATGTCTATCTGCGAAGGCTAGGGTCCTTCTGCGCGGAAAACGGAGTCACGCCGAAGACTCTGGCCACGATGGGTACAGCCAAGATCACCAACTTGCTGATGGACTACGTCTCTGTCAAAGAGAAGCAACATGCTGGGAGCTATGTCAAGTCAACTCTCAAGGCCGTCAAGTCATGGCTTACGTACTGCGGGGTTGAGCTAAAACGCAAGATCAAGATAAGGGGAGCCGATGAGACCCCTACCCTGAGAGAGGAACGGGTGCCCACCAAAGATGAACTTCGGAGGGTATTCCTGTCAGCAAGCAAACAGGGCCGAGTGGCATCAGTTCTTGTCGCACACGGAGGGCTCCGCCTAGAAAGCATAGGTGACTACACTGGACAAGACGGCCTGACGATACGTGACCTACCTGAACTCAGAATGCAGCATAGCGAGGCAGCATTCGAGAGCGTTCCCGCCATGGTATTTGTGCGGCCGAGCCTCAGCAAGGCCAGACACCGGTACTTCACCTTCCTCACTGAGGAAGCATGCGGATATGTCAAGGATTACCTTGAAGAACGCGCTAGGAATGGTGAGAAACTGAGTCCAAACTCCGCAATCGTTCGGCCGAAGGTTGCTGAGAAGCAGTTCATACGAACTGTGAACATAGGTGACATGATTCGAGTGGCCTTGCGCGGTGCAGGCTACCCTTGGCGTCCCTATGTGCTTCGGTCATATTTCGACACGCAACTGATGCTTGCAGAGTCGAAAGGACTCGTCCTGAGGGACTATCGGATGTTCTGGATGGGCCACAAAGGCGACATCGAGAACCGCTATACGACAAACAAGCACCGCCTCCCCGAGTCCGTGATCGAGGATATGCGCGAGGCCTACAGACGAAGCCAAGAATACCTCCAGACCACAAAGGCAGAGGTCGCAGAGGAGAAGATCAGAGAGGCTTTCAAGAGACAGCTCCTCGCTGTAGCGGGTTTCAGCGAGGAAGAAGTCGCGAAGCACGACTTAACCAATATGACGGATGAGGAACTCCACAACTTGGTCAGGCAACGACTTCTGGGCGTCATGACCGACAACGGCAATCGTCAGCGTATGATCCCCCTAGCTGAGGTCGAGAAGTATCTTGCCGATGGCTGGGAGTATGTGGCTGCCCTGCCAAACCAAACGGCCATAGTCAAGATGCCTTTCTAGCGGAGATCGGAATCGCCATCGGGGTTCCCGCAGCCTTCGCTGGATGCGGCCTAGGCCTGGTGAAGATCTGGAAGCATTCCACGTCGTCCGCCGATGGACTTTCGCTTTGGCGGAGCGTGTTTGATCAAATCAAGAAGAACGTCTCTCAATGTGGGAAGAGGCTTCCCATCGTCCATTGCCCTAGCTCTTTCATACTGACAGATTTCCCGAAACTGCTCTGCCGCCTCCTCATCTTCTAGGCCAAAGAAAAATTCCAATTCTTCCTGTCCATGGAGCATCTGAATGTACTCGTTGAGACGGTTCAAGCCTTCCTCGCGTTCCGCACGCACACGCAATATCTCATTCTCCGCGGTCTCGAAAAGCTCTTTGTCATTCCGGATTGTATCCAACCATGTTTTTGCGTCCTTGTTGTTGTACGTCCAAGGGATAACGAGCACACCCTCGTAGATCTCGTGCCGGTGAACACATTCTTGCGTTCCAAATGAGGGCTGGGCCTTCATCGTCTTGGCTACTTGCAGGAGCCGGCTTACCTCATCCCGCGTGAAATGGACTCCGAGAAGTACGAAGTTATGGGCTAGATCCTCGACCTCTCTTTCGCGGAAGTAGTTCCATTTGCCAAAGATACGGGGTAGGAACGCCTCGTTCTTCTCGGCCAAACGCCTGATGTAATCCTTTGAGAGCCTAACGTAGTCTGGGTGGGCTTGAAGTAATGCAACAACCCCCCGAGGTGTCACAACGTACTTCTTTCTCACTAGACCCGTGGGCAGCTTCTTCTTTTCAACCACGTCAACTAGTCCCGCCGTTTCCAGTATCCTAACCGCGCTGTACACGGTCGGCCTATCTAGTCTGGTATCCTTCTCAATGCCATGGGCCGTCTTTCTTGGATTTACCGCCAGATGCTCTAACACTTGGAAGGCCTTTCGGAAAACTCGGGGGCCTCGGCGTTGCTCGTTTGCCATGGGAAGCACCTATGTAGTTATCTCACTTATTGTAGCTACATCCCTACATATATAACACTTGCATCTGCTATAAACGGGGGTTCAACGCCTGTCCCGAAGGCATGACATCGCTCAGTCGAACACAGTTCCTATCGGAGTTTCAATTCCGCGAGACATCCTTGCGATTCTGGATGCAGCACGTGGACGCATCTCTCGTTCGGCATACATTGTGATGCTACTAGAACCCCAACTCAATGAGTGTGAGACCGCGCGAGAGGAACGGAGCGCGGTGGCCAGAAATCCGACTTTCAGGCGTCGGCAAAGCCGCGCTGGCGTAAGACGGTGAACGCTGCGCATGGAAGACCTCGCTGGCAGAAAGCATCAAGCGCAGGTTAGTCTCAAGAGCCTGAAGGTTTTCGCTCGCGAGAGATTGCCGGCAAACTCGATGCTGGCACAGGTCATACTTGCCGAAGACGACGAGGTCTTCGCATTCGAGCTCGCTGGCAAGGCTAGGATCTGGCTTGCTTTGCTCCGAGTGGAAGGACGTGCCGATTGATGGTCTCAAGATATCCTGCCGGTGTTCGCTACTGGGTCAGACAGTTCTTGGCGGCAAGAGACGGCTGGCGCTGCGCCGTCTGCGGCGCCTCAACCGCTGAGGTTCCACTAGAAATCGACCACATCGATGGTGACTGTGGAAACTGGGCGCCCGAGAATCTCCGTCTCCTCTGCCACCGAGACAACGTTAAGGAATGCTGGCGCAAGATCAAGGAGAGAACTCGACTACAACCTCCAGCAAGAACCACACCGTCTGAAGTACTCGCCCAAGCCGAATCGCTAAACCAACCAGAAGAGAACCTTGTGGTGGATGAAAATGGAGAGAAATCATTTCCAAGAAGCCTCAATCATGCAACTACAAGCCGGCGAGAAGACGTAGTCTCTCCGGCTGGTGGGGCGAAGTGGAGTGTGTGTGAGCGAGAAAATCTGACGGGCGGCGACGATGTCCGAGTAGACAGGCAGGTATCTGTCGTAGATGAATCGCCTGAGATGCGGGTGAACCGCGAGAAGGAGCCACTGTTTCGTTCAAGGTGCATAGAGCTTTCTCTGAGGCACAGTGGGCTGACGTTAGATCAGGCCCTTCATGAAGTTGCGGAGATCATCCAGATCTCCCCTGTCACTGCCAGACGATATCTGAAGAAGATGACCAGCCGAGCTGGGCCACTTTTCCTCGGAGAAGGGCCTCGCGGGCACCAACGCTTGCTACTACGTGAATCCTACTGGCTCAGGGAGACTGGAAATTGACGACCTTGGGCCAACGTGAACTTGTTTCCACCGATATCTCAGACTTGCCCTACGCAATCTCGTGAGCATGCGAGTCCTCACGAAAGAGAAACGAAATGGAAAGGTGGGGTACCTGCCATCATTCCAACAGAAGGCGGAGCAGCTCATTGAAGACGGCGTGGAGATCCACAAAACCTACTACAAGGCCACCAGAGAGCACGCGCCCGGCATCGAAGAAGAGTTCGTCATCGACCTAATTGTCACATGTATTCACGGAACGGGTGACAAAGCGAAACTCCTGAGCGAATACATCGGCTGAGGACATCTGAGAGATGACTCCAGCTTCCCGTAGGGGCGGCCGTCTGCGGCCGGGGGTTGCCACTCCCCCCTCCCTCCCCCCTAGACAGAAGCAGGCTTATGTTGGAATGCTGATGGGGCGGCTTGAGAGAACTGTTGAGCCGATTCATCTCAAGTTCGATATCTCAACCCTCGACGGAGTGCTGGCACTTCAGAGAGATGTCATTCAGCTAATGTTTGATCGGAAGCTCGGTTCTGCTGATGCTCGCTCATTGAATGAGGCAATTAGGAATCTGCTCGGGGTCATGCGGCCTGTCGAGTTGGAGGCGAAGATAGATCCGATTGCCAACGAGCTCAGAGCTAGAGGAGAAATACTCGAACGTCTACAACGAGCTGCTAAGGCGGGGCAGTCTTCTCGAAGCTCTGGCGAAGTCGGAGCCACCTGATCCCGTCGCGTGGAGAAGCAGAACAGGATCCAAATGGGAAACGTTCAGCTTCTGGGATCGGTCGCTGAATCGGTCATGATTGAAACGTGAGAACAAGGGCAAACGTTCGCGGCCCAAGTGCTTCTACATGGCGGGACCGCCCAAAGGTTTTCGACCTTCCGGATGAATTGGTCCCGTAAGCGATGAGCGCCCGAATCAACACCTTGGCAGCCATCCTGTTACGTCCGGAGGCCCTGTGTATTGCATAGAACTCTGACCGAGAAGTATCAGATCCGCCTGAGCAAGGAAGACTCGGCCGTTCTCCACAAGATCGCTGAGGCATGGCGCTGTGATCCCGTTGACGTCATCAGACGCGCATTGGCTGAGCTGTTTGCCCGGAACGGCTATTTGAGTGAGCAGGATATGAAGGCGCTTGGAATATCACGGCGCACCAAATGTGGCAAGTGTGGAGCGGAACTTTACCCTTTGAAACTAGAAGCTCTGCGACAATGAGGGGCTTCAACCTCAGGATTGTCCGGAACAAGTCCTGAACGGCCTTGGCCATACGTGTGAGAGCCAGAATCAGAAGAGCAAGCCCACACGCAAGTAACCCCAAGAAATGTGCCAGAACGAGTAGTACACGATTCTGAACCAATACATGGTGACAAAGTCATAGCGCCTGAAAAAAGACAGCTGGGACACGATAATCAGAAAGATGCGAACGAACTCGAAGAAAGCAAACCACACCGGGAATTGCCCCGACACGAGAGGCAACACCTGGAAAGCAGGTTCGAAAAACGAGGCAACAAGGATGGCGATCCAGATGTTCCTCCAACCATCCCCTCCCTTGGACATCCGGCTCAGGATAGTCAAGGCAAGGGTGAGAGGCAGGACCTGAAAGACGATCTCTGCGTAGAACCCCATGGCGGGGTAGAACAGCAGGGACTCGGGGAACCGCACGTTGATGTCCGCAGGATAGAAACGCAAGACATAGTCTGCTAGGATAGCGAACAAGCCAAACACCGCTGCGAGCCCGGAGGAGTACAAAAGACCCTTCAGATTCCCCTTTCTGCAGACCCAGAACCACCCTCCAGAAAGGAGGACCGTCAGGAGCACGAGGCCCACGGCGCAGATAAGGAGGCCGACCACTATCGGATTCGTCCCTCCCAGTAATTGCCGAAATACGAGAATGTCAATGGAGGAGGCTATCGTAGTCAATCCCAGCACTATGCCGGACAGGCACGCGTAGACCAGCAACTGTCCCTTTTCTCTTCGGATCACATCTCTGACTTTCACAGTCGTCCGCTCCACGAGAGGCCGAGATCGAACTGCAAGCCCACTAATAGATGTGACAGGCGCCGGACAGGCGCGGACTTGGGGCTGCGAAGGACTAGCTGTTTCTGTTCTTGGCGCGGGAGTCGTAATTTGAACTGATGGTTTTGGGACCCCCGGCGATCTGATTCTAACCTGCGGAACCCATAGGCCCCCTTCCTCACGCTTTTCTCACAGGTAGGCCCCCCCACCCCTCCCTCCCCCCTTCGTGAAGATGCGTATTGTCCACCTGCAAATCACATTGATAGGACACCACGATGGGTCAGCCAATCGATCGTCGGTCAAGTCGCATGCATCGAGATGGAAGAGCAAGAGTCCGTCATCGGCAAGGAGTATCATCACTGCAGTCATCCAGAAGACGCACGCGCTGAGGATGCTCTGTATTCCTTCACCGTTTGGAAGTGATCCATGACTTTCTCTGGCGAATTGTCTCCCATCTCTACGGGAGGACGATGCTAGGAAAGCGAAGGATGTCGAGCAACATGAAAACACCCATCAGGACCAAGAATGCCCCGAAGAGCATCCTCGCGATGATGGATCTCATGTACGCGCCAGCGAACCCCGGGACAGTGATCGATAAGGATGATCGTTTCCCAATCCCCCTTGCCCAGCGATACGTCCACACCCAGACCAGCAACCCAAGAAAGATCAGAAGAAGTTCCGTGTACATGATAGGCTCGCTCTCAACAGGTGTTGGGTGAATCGAAATACTTGTATTTTGTTCAAGCTCACTGACTGAGCGATGTGCTTATGGCCACGTGTGTGCACAGATAATCGTTCTCCATGTCAATCCAACTCGATGAAGAACAGACTCAGAGAATCGAAAGTCACTTCGAACAGTTCAGAAAGTTCCTCGAAACAGAAGAGGCGAAATCTTGGAAGCAAGAGAGACACGATCGCACGCAATTGTATGCTAGGCTGCTCAACCCAGATGCTGTCGAACGGCTGACAGAGATCGAATTGGGACAGATACTCGAAGGTCTCTGGGCTAATGCTGGATGGACGAACAAGACGTATGTTGCTGATCGAGTTCTCAAGACGAACGAACTCTCACATCTGAAATCAGAGCTTAGGAACTTACTGTGGGGAGACGAACCGCTTGAACAGAGATACGACGAGTTCATGAAAACGGTGAAAGGTCTTGGACCAGCAAGTGTGACGGAAATCATGGCCTTCGTTCACCCGGCCCAATGTGGACTTTGGAATGACCGAACAAGGGAAGCCATACGGGTAGTCGGGCTCGACAAGAGAACTCCTCCTCCCGACAAGTACAAGATTTCCGGAAGAGAGTATGTCCAGTTCAATCGTGTGCTTGCAGCTATTCGGGACCTCATGAAGGAAAGGGGTTTTCCCAACCCTACCATCATCGACGTGGACTTTCTTCTATATTTCATCGTAACGACCGTTCCGGGCGAGCCTCCGGAACATAAGCGAGAGGACTACGAATTTGACCATGACGAAGTGGTCGACGTGCTTGTTCAGATTGGAACTGGCCTGGGTTTCGATGCTGAAAGTGGGAAACTAATAGCGAAAGGAGCCAAAGTCGATGCGATATGGACTGCCAAGATCGCCAACCTTGGAACTATCACCTATGTATTCGAGGTCCAGAAGAGTGGCTCAGTAGATTCCTTGATCTTGAATCTTCAGAAAGCCAAGAACAATCCGACGGTCCAGAAGCTTGTGGTGGTTGCGAACGGTCGTGCAATAGCGGACGTTAGAGAAGAAGTAGCGACTCTGAGTGAGGACTTTCGGAGGTCGCTGGCCTTCATCGAGGCGAATGAAATCCTGAGGGCAGCAAAGTTGCTGGGGGAGTTCAACACGATTCTTGAGAAACTGGAACTCTTCAAGGGACAATTCTAGCCGAATCGGTGTGGAAGACAACTACCATTCTAGAAACATGGATGGGACCTGCGAGTCGAGGACGGTCACGCGGGCAGAGCATAGGGGCCGATGTTCTATGTGGACAACGAATCAAGATTGGAGACGAGATCTCGGTGGAATCCGAACGGAGAGAATACTCGCTGGGTTCATCTTGCCTGCCTGAAACCTCGGACGTAGAAACTATTCGACAGATCTTATTGAGGAGCGGACGGAGTTCGAAGCCATGGAAGCATCCTCTAACAAGAGACCCAAGGGTCAAGAGACATGAGAAACACATTCAAGAGTACTTCGACAGAAGATCCCAGATTCTCAGAGACAGAGAAAAGCTGCTTAGAAATGTGGAAATTCCCAATCAGACACTGACAACAGCCAATCCCATGGTTGAGCCAATACCAAGAGGAAGTTCCCAAGACACTAGGCTGTGGAATCTAATCGTACGAGCATTTCATCCCATGCCGTTCATGGGAGGGGTTGGCCGGTACATTCGGTTCTACGTAAGGAACTCAAGTGACGATCAAATCTTGGGATGCTTGTCTCTTGGGAGCGCCGTCTTGAGATGTGCCGCTAGAGACACTTGGATCGGGTGGAGTATGCAGCAGCGAATTAGGAACTTGGGCAAGGTTGCCAACAACCGCAGGTTTCTCATATTGCCCAATGTAAGAGTGCCAAATCTTGCGAGCCGCGTCCTTTCACTACTGTGCGCAGCAGGTCCAAGAGAGTGGCAAAACAGATACGGGGATCCTCTTGTACTCATTGAAACGTTTGTTGAATCCAAGTATTATGGAAGTTGCTACAGAGCCGCCAACTGGATACAATTGGGAGAGACGAAGGGATTCACGCATGTCGTCTCTGAGATCGCACAAACAACGCGCAAGAGGGTGTCATTGTACTTGTACACAGGAGACAAGAAGCGGATATTCGTTAGGCCCCTTCACAGCTCATGGAGGAAGGAACTGATCGCTTGATGATCACTGGAACTCGCATATCCAAGGTGCGCGAGACAGACTTAAGATTCGGCCCAGTGTTCTCACGAGATCGTTGTCGTGGAAGAGTTGTACGACGGCCCCACTAAGACCCTGAACTTCTACCCGTACTACGAGAAACTGCTCAAACAAAGACGGAAGAGTACGACTGTCAGACTAGGTGACCAGACTCCAAGATACAAGAAGGGCGAATTGCTGACTTTGAGCTGTGGGTGGGCTGTCAACGAATCAGTTGAGCTTGCCAAGATCAAGATCTTGGACATTCGCTCTGCTCCCATTAGTTCACTCAAGGATGAAGACCTGAAAGGAGAAAGCCCTGACTGCCGAACGGTAGAAGCCCTCCCCTATGTTCTGTCCGCAATATACAGAAGGGTTGTATCGGAACAGGATTTGGTCACGGTCATAAGGTGGGCATATCTTGAATGAGCCACCGAAATTGGTCCTAGTGACGTCCACGCGCTGGCCGTACCTCAGGGACATTATCGATCTCATGTTTCTCCAGTCGGGGTTAGGCTATCGATTCAGATACTCTCGAACATATGTTCAGCCTGCATTGTCCGAGAACCCGAAAGCAATGGTGGGCCGCACTGGCTACATTGTCCACGTTCAGACGAGCGAGAACCGGCCGGGGCCGGATGGCAAAGCACGGCCGGACTCAATCCACGAATTCCTCCCGGTGAGAGAGGCAACAATTAGAGACGTGAAACCCTTTGGAGACTTCATTTGGATATACTTTGAGGTCGGAGACTGGGTTTCTTTCGTCCAGCAAAAGAGAATTCCAAACGAACACCATCAGGCAGTCTTTGATTCCACTCCGCCAGAATCTCGGAGCTCACTGTCCCTTACACTGTATGAAGCGTCTGGTCTCAAGCTAGACACAATTCCTGACCGTCCGTCAGCGAGATCCGAAGATGTCACGGCAAACTGGATACGAATTGTAGACAATATGGCAAGGTTTCCGGACCACAAGTCCAAGAAACCAACCTATCTGAAGCTAATATGCGTCAGGGCAAAAGACTGCGCCAACCCGGTGCTGCCTGTTTCCCTCACCGAATCAGAAAGTGGATATGAACTCAGGTCCGACAAAGACTATCGAATAGAGATCTTCCAGTACAATGATGAGATCTTTGAGCATGGAGTGCCGCCAAAGCCTTTTCCTCTGAAACTCGTGATCGACAAGGAGCGGATTGTACCATTGATGGACGAAGCGACGATCTTAGGGAAATACGACTTTCTAACAATGCATTTCAGACCATCATCCACGCTAAGATCGTACGGGACTACTATGGGGATCGAAGTAGAGACACAATCAGAAATGAGACTGACAGTGAAGATACATGCGAGAGTCCTACGCGGCCTCGGACAATTAGTGGCATCAATTGCTGTGGCCGGCGGTATTGGTCTGGCGAGCCTCGCCAGCGGCTCCTTCACAAGTGCGTCTTATGCTATCGCGGCAGTGGCATCTGTGCTTGGTTTCGTTGGGTTCTACTACGGAGGACGAATAAGAGACTGATTCCAAGGCAAGGAATATCATCACTACACTCATCCAGAAAGCGAGCCTGACGACGCGCTTCACAGCTTCATGTACCCGCTGATCGGGGATGCAGCCGGGAAGGAGCCCGAAGTCCAAACTTTCTGACTACGGCGACTGATTGTACTGGTGGAGAGAGAATTATCCTCCGAAGCGATAACCTGAGTGTCTGCGAAAGAAAAATCGGCTGAGAAGTGCTAAATAGCCGTACCTTGGGAGAGAGTGAGAGTCTGCCGATCAAACTCGACTTCGACGCTCGATGAAGTCTTGGATCCCACAAGAACTAGGGTGATGAAGTCTCGGACTCGGGGCGTTTCGATCTTCGCTGTTTTATCAACCTGACGATCACGTCACGAGGATGAACTCGTTCAAGATAATCGAGAATACTAGGTGAGTAGCTTTGTTCCAGCCAAGTTGCTGCCCTCTCTCCCGGATCTGTAAGCGTCACCCACTTTTTCGATCCCAATGTCGTGACTTCAACGAACTTCACTCTCTCCAAATACTCAACGGTGTTGAGGGCATTTTGGCGGCTGGTCCCAAGCCACCTTGCCAAGTGCGACGGACGCGTCCGATTCGCTTTCTCGCGTTTCGCTCTCAGAAGTTCAATGAGAGCGCGTCCGGCAAGACCGTGTTTGAAGAAGTCGCTTGGAAAGAAATCCGGCACTGGCGGTCTTTCATGGAGAATGATCCTCTTCTCCAACAGGAAGGCTCTGAACCACAAGATAACACAGGCCGCGGTGACGATTGCCCCGAAGACCGCTCCGAGAATCAAGCTATACCAGAACGTTTCGCCAGTCTGCAGTTTCGAACCCGCCGCTCATAGAAAGATTCCTAATAGCGCGAAAACGATCATGAGAAGTCCAATCATCAATATGATTGCGAACGGAGTGAAAGTCGCTGGTCCTCTAGCTGCGCGTGTTCCCATGAAGGCAAACAACACGATGAGTACCCCCAACACTAGCATCAATAGCGGAATCTGAAGCAGAGCAGAGATTTCTGCAATCTGAAGAACCAATTGCATGTGATTCACCACTTCTTGCGGAGTAGTGCATCGGAAGATAGCAATTGGCACTGTCAAGTGACTTGACGCCTATCCTCTCCTACCTCTGAGGGATGTAAATTGGCTTTACATCGAGAGCACCTAAATCGAAGTCGAAGCCTTACGTGTGCTCGGAGACACGACATGTTGCCCTCTTCGCGCAAGGGCGAGATCGGAATTCTGGCAATCATCGTGGTAATCATCCTGATCGTCGCAGCCGTTGCGATAGCTAGATACACAGCCTCGCCACCAGCCCCGGCGCAACTAGATTTCTCTCTGAGCTTTCCCAAGACGGCCTCGCCTGGACAATCCGCTAGCGCCTTCGTGTCTGTCACAAACAACGGCATGGACGCCAAGGATGTGATCGTGGTCGTAGTCTCCGATGCGGTGTCAGCAGTCTCGGAGAAGAAGGACATAAGGAAAGGCTCGACAGTCGCCATCACGGCCTCAATCTCAGGAAATGACATTCAAGATGGCCCGTACAGCGTGAAGGTGCGGTTGCGGTACTCAGACCAGCTCGGGTCACATGAAACCGCAAACAAGGAAACGGCAATCCATCTGCTTCCAAATGCGGAGCTGACTGACGTAAGATTCCAGCCCGACCTGCTGCACCCGTTTGGCAAAAACACAATATGGAAGAAAGATAGCACAATCTTGCTGTTCAAGGTCCACAGCAAAAGCAATGCAGTCATCTACAGTGGAATAATGTCAAAAGTGACCCTTTCGATCAATGTTGCGGGATTGACAATCGACCCTCTCTCCATACAGATTGAACCAATCGGACCCAACGGTAGAACCGGAGACTACAGCTACAAGATAAGCTCAGACAATACGCCTCCTGGGACATATGGCCTCTTAATCCACCTTTTCTCGAAAGACAGCCAACTGATGCAGCAGCAAACCATGCAACTAATAGTTACAGGGTAGGATGCAATCGAGACCGATCGCAAGGCATCATCCGTTTGCCATGGTCAAGAGACCTGTCAGCACTACGACATCTTCCCAGACCGTCGTGTACGGCCCGAGGTTGCCAGTCTCCCTCCCTCCCCCCCAAAAGAAGAACCGGTCCGGTAACGTTACAGTGGCATAGTGCCGACCGCCTTGGCGCAAGGTACAGTAGGCACTCTTCGGCAATCTCTCATCCTTCCCTCGACGAATCAGTATTCGGACATCCCAATGCTTGCGATCAGCATGAGGAAGAACATCACTCCAGAAACGAGGAGGATCAGAGAGGCGACAGACATCAGCGCTAAAGAGCCAGCGCCACTCCGCCGCATGGAGTGAAGAACGGCGAAGAACCCGATCGGGTAGCCCAGAACGCCCGGGATCGCCTCATACATGATTGGACCGAGAAGCGTCGCGAAAGCGATGGCCATTCCCTCTAGGCCAGCAAGGCCCTCAACCGTAGTCAGCAACCATCTCATCCATCGACCGATCTGAACGCTCCTTGCCCGCGAGATCGTGAGGATTCCTCCCAGCGCAAGGATAGGGCTCCAATGGAAGAGCGGATGATCCATGGACGGGCATTCCAAGTAGTAGTCGCCCTCCACGATCTCGCTTACGACGTGAACAATGCATCTCCGCTCGACGTAGTCGGGGTCCACTGGAGGCAGGAAGACTCCACTGATTGTCGGATAGCGACGGTAGGTCTTCACAGGGATGCCCGGGGCTATGAGCGCGAAGGCCAAGAGCAGTAGCGCTAAGGGAAGTAGGGCGCGCCGATATGACCACGCATAAGTTCTCCTTCGAGCCTTCCAAGCAATCGCACCCCGAGTCCAGACCGATCCTGCCATTCTAGTCGAAGCAGCAGCCTGTTTCAAGCTAGGCAGCCCTCACCCGCCTTGCACTCCCATGTCTTAGAGACCGAATCGAAACCACACAGATCGCCAAGACCGCAGCCAAAATCACGACCAAGCTCGTTGACGGGAATTCTGGGATTCTGGTCTGAATGCTCGTCATGCCGAGGATCACGAACGCGGTCGTCTCAGTGTTCGTGTCGCTGTCGCCACGCGTCCCGTCAGGCGTTATGTGAGTGAAGATGCCTCCGCTTGTCTGATTCTGCATCAACCAAATCCTATCCACGACATCCTGCTCGAAAAACAGCCGGACTCCAAGCTTGCCAGAGACATACAGCAATAGGCCAAGCTTGTACGTGGCGTAGGCGTTTTCGGTTCCCTGTGCCTGACCCTCACCATACGCAAGACGGTAGGCTTTGTCTCGAAGCCCCTTGCCGTCCCACATACTTGCAGCTGACGTGAAGTTGCTGACCGCATTCCCGCGATCTCCACGATTGTAGTTGGACAAGGCGACTAGGAGGCGAAGGTCAGCATACTCACGCCAGTCATTGAACCTGCCTGTTCCGTTGGCCATGTCATGCCTCAACGTGTAGGAGCCGTCCTGAAGGGTCAAGTGTGTGATATCCCGAGGTGGTATCTCCAACATCTCATCCTCTCTCATGATGACGTCATAGCGAAGGCTGAGTGGAACACCGTCTGGCGATCTAGGCAGATTGTAGAGTTGCGCGATTCTGGCAAGTTCTGATCTTATCGTGGAAGCGAGTTCCGAGTCGTGGGGCTCCAACGCTTTGAAGGCCAGCATGTTGTCTGAGGCTACCCAGTAGATGTTCGGAGCTGCACTAGGGGCTTCACGACACAGCCGGAGCGCGGGATTGTATGCCACGCTGCGCAAGTACTCAACTGCTATCTGCAGGTTCTGACTAGTTGGCGCAGCGACAACTCTCACATCAATCGCTGCCATTAAGAGTACTAGGATCACGAGGAAGACTGGGGTTGTTGCCAAGGCAGGTCCTTTCAACACGGCCACGTAGTGCTCCCCCCGAAGCTATAGCGTTAACGCTCCTTAACTTTCGGTAGCGCTTGCAATTGTATTTCCCCCAACCAAGATACACGATTGACAGACTATGCATGGACACCATACAGATGCTGGCTCTCAGGGGCACAAAGAAGATCCTCCTCAGCCTAGAGAAAGCTGGCAAGATGAGGTACTCCGAGATCGTCAAAGCGGTTGGATACTCGACCACCAGCACAAGAGCCCTGAAGAGCATGGAGAGGCATGGCATAGTCAAGAAAGAAGTACTCAACGAGCCCTACAGACCAGTAGCCTACTGGCTGACAGACAAGGGAAAACGGCTGGCTACCCTTGTCAGAGAACTCGAAAGCTTGTAGGTCCGACATGATCTCCGTTCTCTTTGCACATTTGCAGGCTGCGCGGGATCTTTCGCTTACCTAGTTGTCTCTCGGGCATGAACACAGCTGGATATTCATCCCAAACTCGGCCATCCAGCACCCGGCCCCCTGATTTGGCTGTGACTCCTCCCCACTGCTTGAAGAAGAAGGCAACGTGCTGAGCCACCGCTTGGTTACGTATCTCACGAGCCCATTCTGCTCTCATAGGTCTACGATTACAGCCGCTCTCGCCGCCAACGATCCCCCAAGAGATACCTGACAGATCCAGCTGGCCAACTGAGCCGATCAGAGGCTCGAAGCTGACGAATCGAATCCTGCACGGGAGCTTACGAAGGACATCAATTCGATTCTTGAAAGCCGCTTCCTCGACAGTGACACCCATCCAGACGTGATCGGGAACCCTGCCATATTCCCGAATGAAGTCTGCCATTCGTTGAGGCCGCTTCGTCAGTATCTGATAGGCATGCCAATCGGCTTGCTCCATCACATCGAAGGCGTCCGCAAGGAAGCCGTCAGGCATCTCTTCGTGGAAGAGGTCGCTCATCGAGTTGACGAAGACCATTCGCGGCCTACGCCATTGCAGCGGCCTCTTCAGCTCTTCAGGATGAATCGCGAATTTGAACCCATTCGCATACTTCGGCGAGCCCATCTTCCTCAGCCGCTGGCAGAGCCTTTCCGCGTAACAGTTCTTGCAGCCCGACGAGATTTTCGTGCAGCCCGTTGACGGATTCCACGTGCTGTCCGTCCACTCGATTTGAGTCTTGTTCATTTCACCAGACTGATCCTAGGTTCTGCAAGTGCTTTCGACCTGACAGCAACTCATCCATGACAGCCTTGTTCTCCCAGTATCCCAAGCTCGGGTCCACGTGATCCAGAAACTGTCCGTCAACGTCCACGCAGAATCCATCTAGCCCGAGCTTTCGAAGATTCTCGCGGACGTGAATCTCAAGCGCCAACATCTCTAGGACTGATATCGCTGGCTCGTGGACGCGCCGAAGTCGCTCGCCGTACTTCGACATTCGAATGCCAATTAGCAGTTCAGTCACCTTGAACGCCAAGGCCATCACCTACAGGACGCGCCCAATCTGCGCATCAACCCGTCCGCCCAAGAGTCGCCCCTATTCAACGTATTCCCTCCGTTTTCCGCCCTAATATGGAAGCAGCGTATGATTTATTGATCTTTCGCTCAACTAGGGCCGAATGCGCCGATGCTGAAGAATTCGGGCGGAGAATATGGCGCTTCAGGTCCGCCGATGGCTCTTGTTCAGAACCGTCAGGAGCGATTCTCTTGATGATGTCCTGAGAGGCTTAGGTAGCAAATGGAGGATCAGATTATGGAAACTTCTAGGATTGTTCTGGCCGGCGCCTCCTTCGCGCGGTCCATGTCCACCACATCTGAGCCAGCATCTGGAAGTTCGAATCAGACTTCATTGTCGAGCTCCCAAGATAACACGTAGACTTGTCCGGAGGTGGTTCGAGAGAAGTTGTAATGTACCAGAAAACAGCGAGCTTCGCATAGACAGGTAGCGACGAGGTGAAGCTCCTGCTGGAGCAGCGACTCTTCTAGGCGCTGGCTCGGCTTGGGGCAACCTGAGACGAACTGGGCCGTCACAGATTGGCCTCAGGACTCGTATCGGGTGTGTCTGAACATGATGGCTAAGCCGTTCGGAATCGAGGTTCGCGAGTATCAACACGCGATAGCGAAGTCCGCGTTGGAGTCGAACACGCTGGTTGTCCTTCCGACCGGGCTGGGGAAGACGATCATAGCGTTGCTGGTTGCGGTTGATCGGCTCAGCATGTTTCCTGATGGCAAGGTGGTCGTTCTAGCTCCGACCAGACCGCTCGTGCTGCAGCACGCCCGCTTCTTCAAGGAGCATCTAGCAGGCGATGACGTCTCTTCGGCGACGCTGACCGGGGAAAGTTCACCCGAGCTGAGAGGTGCGCTCTTCCAAGAATCGCGATTGGTGTTCGCTACGCCTGAGGTAATACGGAACGATGTTGTCGAACACCGGTACACGCTCACAGCCGTCTGCCTAGTCGTCTTCGACGAGGCTCACCGCTGCGTGAAAGAATACGCTTACTCTGAGGTCGCTGAAGCCTACAAGCGCGAGGCATCGAACCCGCTGATCTTGGGCTTGACGGCCTCCCCCAGCGCTCGCAGGGACAGAGTCTTGGAGATCTGTGGGAAACTTGCGATCGAGAATGTCGAGACACGAAGTGAGGCTGACGAGGATGTAGCGGGATACGTCAAGTCTGTCTTCCTCAGCTGGGAGAGGATCGCATTACCTGAAGGCTACAGGAACGTGAGCCGGATCCTTCACGGCGTCATGGACGAGAAGGTCAAGAAACTGCGTGCCATGCGACTTTTGCCACGCGATGTGACCGTCACGAAGCGAATGCTGCTTGACTTGGGAGAGACATTGCGTCAAAGACTCGCAAACCGTAGAGCGGGCTACCTATTCGGAGCGGCGCTGCTCCAGTCACAGGCGATCTCACTGCAACATGCGATCGAGCTCGTTGAAACGCAAGGAATCTCCAGCCTGACCAAGTATCTTACGCGGTTCGGCGAGGGTCGGAATAGGTCGTCTCGCGCCCTTGCGAAAGACCCAAGAGTAATCGACGCGTTGAATTGCAGTGAATCCCTTGCGGATGTGGAGCATCCGAAGCAGGCGAGACTGCGAGAACTAGTCGCCGACCAACTGGAGGCCAACCCTGACTCGAAGCTGATCGTCTTCACACAGTTCAGGGAGACAGTCGAAAGGATCGTTGAGAACCTCAACCGGGTTGGAAGGGTCTCGGCTGTACGCTTCGTGGGTCAGGCCACACGCACCCCGGAGGATGCGGGACTAAGGCAGAGTGAGCAGCTACGCATATTGGATGACTTCCGCTCGGGACGCTACAATATCCTCGTGACCACGAGCATCGGAGAGGAAGGCCTACACGTGCCCGATGTCGACCACGTGATCTTCTACGAGGCGGTTCCCTCAGAGATACGATCAATACAACGTCGAGGCAGGACCGGCAGGACGAGGGTAGGGAAGGTAACGGTGCTGATGGCTGAAGGCACAGTCGACGAGGCATACTACTACAGCAGCAGACGCAAAGAGCAACAGATGCATCACTTGTTGGACAGCGTGAAACGGAGAGGCCTCAAACCCAGAAGACGAAAAACCACCCTGCTCGACTACATCGAACCGTAAGTCGCTTTTGGCAATTCATCGGCTCCAACATTCCAAGGACAGACGAGCCTTAGGTCAGATTTAATGAGCAAGCTCTTCGAAGGTCACAATTGCCCAGAATGAGCGACGATGCACTCGGTGGGGAGCTGGAGGAACTCGACTGGGAGCTTTGACTCGAACTTCCAGTCGCCTATAGCAGAACGGATATCGAGAAAAAAGCAATCAACAAAAGCTCTTGATTCAAACTCCGAGAAACGATCTAGGGACGACTGAAAAGCCCAAGCTTCTGAGCTTCCCTGATAGCCGAGCGCGTTATCGCAACGCTGAAGGTCCAAGTCCACTGGCTAGCATTGCGCCACCGGCCCTTCACCCGTCTTCTGTATGCAAAGCGGATGTGCCTTTCCTTGATGCGATTGAATTTGATGAGTTCGATTCTGGTTGCGTACGGCACTGGTTTCCAAGGGTGGATCTTAGCTTTGGTAGCGGCTATCACCTTGCCTACCAATTGGGGCCGCTCTCCCTTGGGGTAGGTGAATCTGACATCGCAGGGCGGGTCCTTGAAAGGCTGACCAGCATATCTTTTCTTCATGGCGAAAAGTGGTGTTCTGCGGAGATAAATGCCACCCCCAGCGACGCGATAAGACTCTAAGGTGCAGCTGAGTCAGACTCGGATCGGCGCAACTTGTGGAGAGGGCAAAGCCACTAGGGTCACTATTTATTGGGACGTGACACTGATACGTTCCGTGTCTCTCCGGAGGCAACTCGGTCGCACCGAGCATTCTTGGTCGATCATGTATGAGAACCAAGTCTGAGAATGAGATGTATGAACCTGTCAGACGCGAGTTGATGAACAAGCTCTCCCCTTCAGGGAAAGTTCACCTTGAGGTCTCTGCGGACGGGAAGATTTCAGAAACAGTCAAAGAGAGGCTCGATGATGTCTGCCTGCACATAATCAACTTCGAGCGACTTAAGCCGGACATAATCGGATTCCTCAGAACGGAAACTCGAACCGGGAGAGGAGTCGGCACCTATCACGAGGACGTCATCGTTGCAGAAGTCAAGAATGAGCAGATCGGCATCACGGACATAATCCAAACCAAGGCCTATGCCGAAGTGTTTGGCGCGCAGCACGCGTTCTTGGTGTCATCCGAGCCGATCCCCGAGGAGATCAAGAGATTCGTAAAGATGAAGCCGGGACTACTCTATGTAGTCGGTTATGGAGAGATCAAGCTTGCTCAATTTGACATAGAAGTCGAGTCATTCGTCGAAAGATCATGGTACCGCGAGTCGCCCTTCGAGGAGGTTGAAGAAGCCGAGGAAGAAGAACTAGAGGTCAAGAAGCCCATCAAGACTTGGGAAGCAAAACTGGCATGGGCCGACCCCTCGGTGCGCTCTCTTGTGGACGCACTGAGCAAGAGACTTGAGAACGAGTTCACAACTATCGTCCACGAGCCACTTTCATACTGGTATGCCTACTACATCGATGGCGAGAGGGTCCGATCGAAGAGATTCTTGGTCGTCATGGCCCGAAAGAAACGAATCAGGTGCAGGATCCGTGTTGACCCAACCAGTTTCAAGGACGACCAAAAGCGTACGAACGAGGTTCGCGGATGGTTCTATGCGGGGCTGAGCGGTGTGGAAAGGGGCTTCAACGTTACGTCTCAGAGTGAGATTGAGGGAGTCCTTCCACTCATAAGGCAATCGCTTGATTTCGTGAAACGAGAGAGTCTCTAGCAGCAGGAGTAAGTTCACCGAACCCCGAATTCTGCCTACGACCGAGAGAGGCAGCGAGATCCTGCTGGAAGTTGAGAACTTGGATATCCGCTGAGAATCAGCCGCATGGTAGGTGGCCTCACGCTTGACGCTGAAGGGGGCTTGCTCCTTCTATCGTAGCAGTCGCCAACCATCCGGGTCGTATCGGTGCATGCGTGCCTTCGCGTCCACGCCCAGAAGCGTCATTCTTCTACGCTGAAAGACACGCTTCCTCAGCCTTTTGGCGACACGTGGCGTCGTCACGAGTACGGCGCGCCTGTAACCTGCAGCCAGCGCTTCAAAGCATTGGCCAATGCCCCGAACGATGTCGTCTCTTGGAGATTTGACCTCAATCGCTATCCGCTCATGTTCAGGGCCGATCGCAACACCGTCCACCATAGCGTTACCAACCCTAGCGGGCTTCATCGAGACCTTGTAGCCAAGTGAACGGTAGTATCGTGCAGCAGCCCACTTGAGCCAACGCTCATTCGTCAAGGCAGATACTATCCACAGGCGTCTTCGTCGGCTAGAATTATCTCAGCTCTACGATATCTTGTTCTGAACCCGGACCAGATTCTTCTGTTCAGCTTCCTCCAATTTCATTTCATTTCATACGAAAGCCTCAGGCCACCAGCTGCCGTGCGAAAGCCTTCTGCATCAGAGAGTGGAGGAGTTCAGTGACTTCTTGAGTTGATTGAACTTGTCTGCTCCTTACGCCATCCAAGCGCTTCATGATCTGCTCGAATTTCTTCTGAATAGCAATTGGTGGACAGAGAACTTCGACCGATTTCAATTGTGTCATGTTGATAGTGTTGATTCCTGTAGTGGCCTTTGCCATCATGAAAAATTGAGACTTGACGAACTCACTATTTAGGTAGTGCATCAAGTATTCAGGCACTAGGAGGCCTCTGTTGACTCTGACTCGAAAAACATGGTTCTGATGCACGCAGTTGACTAGTTCTCCCCGGAACACCGCTGTTCTACCCACATCGTCACGATCTCCACCTTCGAGAACCAACAGGTCGCCTGGCTTCAGAACCCATCGGTCAAGCTCTTCGTCGTGAACTTCGATGTACCTAACGTCGGAGAGGTCCAGCCTACCAGCATAGACGTTCCTTATGGTGAGGTATGGTCTGGGATGGTCTTTCGGCCTTCTTTCTTTCGAAAGCTGTATGCCCCCCCTGAGTTCTGCTAGTTCCACTAGTTTGCGACATCGCCAGCCTCTTGGATTAGTTGCAGGGTTCCCAAACATCTTCAGAAAAACTGGCTCGATAATCTTGTGTGTGAGCTGGTTTGCCTGTTCGCGTCTACTACGAAGTCGATCCGCTCTCTGTAGAATCTCGGCTATCTTTCTCTGCGTCTCGATTGGAGGTAACGGAATCGGTATGGCCAGTAGTGACTTGGGCGTTATTCGCGGGAGGTTCGCGCCCGTCGACTTTCCCGACGCGGTCTTCACAAAAGAGGGGCTCCTCATGTAGTAGTAGAGATATTCCCTTGAAACACGCGTAGAAATCGGGCGCAATGGTAGGATGTCCGTACTGCAGACTCCACTGATCTCTGGGAGGGCTACTTTGTTCAGATACGGTCGGAGCTTACCGTAGAGAATACAAGAATCATCGAACGGAAACTTTGAACTCTTAAGCTTGGCTTTCCTCAGCTTCTGGTACTCGATAATCCTACCGGTGTCACTTTCTATGTGCTCAAGTCCGATATAGTAATCGTACTTCGAGAACTCATCGGCTCGAACTTGCCTTTCCGGCAATTTGCAGGCCTCACCCAGCTGTGTGAGTTGCCATCCCTCAGCCAAGTTCGTGGACATTCAAATCATCGCTTTCAATTCCCGCAACTCTCTCGCAATCTCTTCCTCTATCTGCGACACGTTCTCAATCAAGACTTCAGGGTCTTCGTACTCGACTTCCTCGTGCTCAACCTGTTTGTATCTCGAAATCGAAAGGTTGTAGTCGTTCTTCATTATCTCAGCAAACGGAACGAGGATGCTTCTGTCTGACTTGAGCCTGCCAGCTTTGAACTTGTTAACGATGTCAGTAATGTCGCCCTTGCCGTCAATGAAGTCGCGCTTCTGGTCCAGACTGTAGCCGTCCGCCTTCATGTCGTAGAACCAGACTTTCTCTGTCTTGCCTCCTTTCACAAAGACCAGCACCGCCGTGCCTACGCCTGAGTAGGGCTGGAACACTCCTGAAGGCATCGAGATCACGGCTTGGAGGTCGCAGTTCTCCAGAATTAGCTGCCTAGCCTTGATGTGAGCATTTGAGGAGCCGAATAGAACACCGTTGGGCACAACAACAGCGGTCTTCCCGCCAACACTCAGCAGGTTGTAGAACAGCTCAAGGAACAGCAGCTCTGTCTTCGTCGTGTCCAGCTTGAAGTTGTCATTGATGTCCGACTTGTCCACGTAGCCCGCAAAGGGCGGATTGGCGAACACCACATCGTAGGCGGGCTTCTGCTCGAATCTCTTCGATAGAGTGTCCATCTGCCCGATGTTCGGCTCCATGATGCCGTGCAATATCATGTTCATCAATGCTATGCGTATCATCGTAATCTCGAAGTCGAAGCCGTAGAAGCTCTGCTTCCAGAGAAGGTCCCAGTGCTCCTTCTTGACGATCTTGTCGCCTATCAGGTTGTGCGGAGTTCCGTCCTCGTCGAACCTGACCATGTCCGCCGTGGTGTGTTTCTTGAGTATGTGCTGGTATGCCGCAATCAGGAACCCGCCCGTGCCGCAGGCTGGGTCACAAACCTTCTGGCCGATGTCGGGGTCAACAAGCTCTACCATCATCCGAATGATGTGCCTAGGAGTCCTGAACTGCCCGTTCTTTCCCGCGGTCTTCAGCTCTCCCAGTAGATGCTCGTAGATGTCCCCCTGAACGTCGATCTTCTCTCCTATCTTGATCTCATCGATTATCGATACAGCCTCTTGCAGCAGCGAGGGCTTTGGAATCATGAACGTGGCGTCTTTCATGTACTCTGAATACAACACATCCGCTCCATTGTGCAGGTTCTTGATAAACGGAAACACCACATCGCTGACGTGCTTGAACATGTCTTCGGCACTCAGATGCTTCCAGTTTGACCACCTGCAGTTTTCCCGTCCTTCGAAGATTGAGCTGTACTTCTGCCCTCTCGTCTGGGCTGCCATCTTGTGGTGCGTGTCGAGGTCGTCCAGCCTTTTCATGAAAATGAGATAAGAAATCTGTTCAATCGCAGGGAGCGGATTGCTCAGGCCGCCTGACCAGAAGGCGTTCCACAGCTTGTTGATCTTCGACTTCATTTCAGGGTCAAGCATCCAGAAACACCTCCGTCTCCAAACTCCTGCACATGTTTAGAACCTCGTCCACGTCGTCCTTCTGCAACAGTGGGACAGGGGCATTGGGCCCAAAGTTTGTGAACGGCGGCTCATACAGGTCGCTGTATTCTATGTGATGCTTCTTCGTGAATACGGTCTGCATGGTCCTAAGGAAGTTGACCTGGTCTGCGTTCAGATAGTTCTTCTCGATCATGAAAGTCTTGAAGGCTTCCTCTATCTGCTTCTCGGGGTCCGGAAACTCGTAAAGCCCAAGAATCTTCTTGATGAACTGGACGAGAGTTCCTTTGCTCTGCTTGTACGCCTTTTGGAGCGTCTCCTCGGTCACGTACAGCTCGGGGCTGTTCAGAGTCTTCTCAAGCTCTTCCAAGTCCTTCGGGGTCAGAACTGCGTCTTTCATTATCTTCTGCATGGTTGGGTGGCTCTCTGCCAGCTCCTTGATGCGCTTCTCGACTCTGTCTATGTAGGTCTTGGCCAAAATCGACTTCGGGGCAGTCACAGGACCATAATCCAGATAGTCCCTCTCCTGAATCATGTCATCTATGTCCAGCACTATCGTCGGGCGCGGCTCAGTTCGCTTGTATTTCATCAATGGCGTGAGCTCTCGTAGCAACATCTGTGCGTCTTCGTATGTGACGCTCTTCCAGAACGAAGGCTTCTGGACCTCGCTGATGAGCTGCTCTGTGTCCTTTACTTCCTTGATCGTGAACGGCAGGTAGTCCATGACCTCGCCTATCTCCTGCTTCAGCCTCTCAAGTTCGGCTTCGTTCCTCTGCAGGATTGCCATGCTCAGCTGTTCAGCCTTCAATGCGAACGATGCTTGGTTTGGCTCAACGCCCGGCTTGTATCTCATCAGCGGCGTGATGCGAGTCCTTAAGAACTCAACGGGCTTGATGCCTACCCTTGTCCAGAACCTCGGCGACATCACTTGCTCAAGGTCCCTCGCAGCATCCCTTACCGCGATCGAGTCCTTTGGCAGGTCATCGATGTCTTGGAGTATCTTCTGCTTGACGTATTCGACCTTCTTCTCGTTCCTGCGTTTCTGGAAATGCTCAAGCTGCCTGACGCGCAGTAGGAAGATCCTTGCAGGCACAGCTTCGGCGGGGTTTGCTTCCCTTCCCTGAGGATGCATGTCAAACCAGTCGAACACCTTCCAAAAATCGAAAATGAGAAATTCCTCTTTCTTCCCGTTGGGCAGCCAATCCTTTTCTTTGCATGTGACATCCGCCCTCGTGCCTCTGCCTATCATCTGCCAGAACTTGATCTTGGAGAAGACAGGCTTCACAAAAGCGAGATTGCAGGCTTCGGGAACATCCACTCCCGTGTCG
>Ga0315314_1000452_pt1 | contig 45456 bp, 45 predicted proteins | sample TDP9_MG_FD_203631 | JGI IMG/M metagenome (GOLD analysis project Ga0315314, IMG submission 203631) | Freshwater sediment microbial communities from Lake Towuti, South Sulawesi, Indonesia - TDP9 | ecosystem: Environmental > Aquatic > Freshwater > Lake > Sediment | place: Indonesia: South Sulawesi... | reverse complement strand
TAGTCGTTTTTCATAGGCTCGTTGCGGTTTGAGTTTGCCCCGATATGACCGTGTGGATGACCGTTGGCGTTCTATGTTTTTGAGTCTGGCTTGAATTAAGGCTATTCTAGTTTTAGAAGGCATACGGCGTATTCTTACTTTGACGGGAGGCGGTGTAAAAGGCTTTGTGCGCTTTCGAGTTCTTCTAGGCTTCTCGGAAATTTCTCTAGTTTCACTCTCAACTTTTCTGAAGGTCACAGTTCTTTCTTGCATGTTTACATCGTGAACTCGCCAACCCGCGTTCATCCAAGCCCGTCCCTGACTACTGCTTTGCGTGTTGCTCCACCAACTCTGGTTTCGTATGGCTCCGAAGGGAAGGTTGTCGCCGATTATTCCTTCAATGTTGGCAAAGGACAAGGTAGCCTGAGTGGTGTATTTTGCTCTTCTTATCAGATACCTGTTGAGTGGACTGTATTTGGTTCCGATTTTTCCAGGCGAAACGATTCTTCTTGCACAGTTTAAGCATATGAGGTTGCGGTCTTCGCTGGTGAAATCTGCAATCATACAGTTTCTGCAGTACAGTCTTCTACATCGGTAGCAACGCCTAAGAGAATAGAAGGAGAGGACTCTGCCACATAATCCGCATGCTTCCTTCATTACCGTACGATTCAAATGGAACCTCTCCACCTTACTCACCGCTAATATTGGTGGATAGAACAAATTTTTCAATTGACCTGTCATAAGTTTTCTCAATTTTGGGTGGAAACAAGCATCCTGGAAGTTCATCTCTTTCTTTGTGGTAAAGTATACATTCGCAGCATTTTCCTTTTCTTTCGCATGGTTCGTAGGTGCAACCACAGTCTGCCAAGTTGATTTCTAGATTGGGACACGACTTTCTTGCACTCATGGGATCATCCCTTACCAAGGGTTTACTTTAACCAAAATCTCCTTATTTCGTGTTTAGGTCAAAACTACCAAAAACATGGGATAAGTCTTCTTATTCTGAATCTCACTCCCATTTTCTTTGCCATTTCTTGCACTTTTAGAACATCAACTTCAGGAACAGTAACAGCTGTTATTTCCAAGTCAAATTCTGTTCTGGCTTTCTCGACAAACTCCAAAACGCTTTCGTGTGCGTCTTCAAAGGTTGGTTTACAAACTCGATTGTAGATGGGCTTGTTGTGAGCGTTTAGACTTACGCTTATTCTGTCCACCCCAGCTTTTTTTCAGTTCTTCAATAACATCTCTCTCTTTGTTTAACAGAAAACCTTGACCATTAGTATCAATTCTCACAGTCTTCCCGAAATATTTCTTTGTCCACTTCGTCACATCAACAACACAGTCTAGTCTTTCCAGAGGCTCTCCAAAACCACAAAAAACAACTTCATCCCAATTTTTCCTGTTAATAACATTTTGTAGTTCTGCAATGACTTCTTCGGAAGAGGGTTCCTGCCTTAACTTCAAGTTAAACCCCTTCAGATTCTGTGTGAAATTTCTAAAGCAGAAATAGCAATTGTTGGGGCATCTGTTAGTTATGTTGAGGTATAGGCTGTTTCCAAGCCAATAAACAATACTGGGTTTTCTTGTTTTCAAGGGCGTAGTATTTCATCTCTGATTTAGAAGATTGAAAAAATTATTGTTATTACTCCAGCTATCCAGCAGTAGTAGGCAAAAAGGTGAAACTTCTCTTTCAAAACAATCTTCAACAACAACTTCAAGGACAAGTATCCAACAACCATTGAAACAACCACACCAAACAACAACCCAACCATGTCTAACTCGCCTACCACCAAATCCTTAGACTCCATAACAATGGCGCCTATCACTGCGGGTATCGACAGCAGAAAAGAATACCTAAAAACCACTTCCTTCTTGACTCTTCTCAAGAAACCAGTGGATAACGTGATGCCACTTCTCGAGATTCCAGGCGCAATCGCAACACCCTGTGCAATACCTATCAGTAAGGAATCAAGAAAATCGAGTTGCTTACCATCTTTTCTTAGTTTAGAGAAGTAGAGAATAAATCCAGTGATCATTAATGCGCCACCTACTGCAAGTGTAGAATTAAAGAGAAGTTGGAAGACGTCATGGAAGAGAAAACCAATAAGGGCTGTTGGGATGCTTCCTAAAACTAAGTATAACGCCAATTTTCCTTCTTCACTTTTGAAGTCTCGTTTATACAGAGCTTTAAAAATCTCTATGATGTCTCTTCTAAATGCAACCACGACCACACACAATGTTCCAACATGTAAAGCCACATCAAAAATTAACGGAACCTCTTTCAGACCAAGACGTTGCTGCACGATAACTAAGTGACCAGAACTGGATATTGGCAGCCACTCTGTTATCCCCTGAATGATTGCGAGAATCAGAATTTGAATAAGGTCCATGGATTTCTACTCAAGTGGCGGTTTTAAGTTATTTTGATAGTTTTGATATTTTTATTGAAGAGATGGTTTAAGTGGATGCGTAGTTATGTTTCGTCCATCTTTTTCAACCATTTGGCTACGTCTCTCAATGTTGGATTCGGGCTTACGTCAATGACTGGAATATCTAATGTGCCTATCGAGATAGTCGGTTTGTATTTTGGCATCAAGGCGTATATTACGTCTTCCCAATAGACTCTACCCTCCAAAAACTCTTTCATCACAGAATCCGTAGCGGGTGGCAAGATCGAATACGAGAACACCACTCCTTCAGCCCATTTAAGAACCATAGGTTCTCCAGTTCTGATAATGGTGGCTATGGTGGAAGACAAGGCTTCAACCGAAGGATACCTCGTACACTCCAGAAAAATTACTTCTTTCGGAGACCGACAAACAATTTTTACCACTAAAATCTGTCCTCCCAACTCTTCTATTGTAAAGAATTCGAGTTTTTAACCTTTTTATCTTCTATTTTCTCAAATAAAGCCGAAATATGGGATTTTCTTGACTCACGCTCAGCACGAGGCTTGAAGATTGGCTAAACGATAATTTTATTAATAACTTCTGGTTAAAATCAGAAAAGAGGTGAATGGCGTGCCCAAGAAGAAGGGAAAGAAGAAAGCTGCCAAGGGAAAAGTATAATAAGGATATAGGCTTCTTCAAGTAGACTACACACCTCATTTTTCTTATATTTCCGAAAAATCACGCCTACAATACCGTGTTTTTGCAAATAAGCGCCTTTTTAAGGTTTTCTTGCATATAAAAATAACAATCATGATGTCAGCAATGATAATAATTTGGCAGAATAGGTGACGTTTATCAAACTAAGCCCCAGGCGGGATTGGGACCCGCGATCCGCGGTTTTTCCTTGGGTTTGTCCCCATAAAGTCTTCCTTATGATAGTAGCTAGGTTTTCGTTCGTAATTTTATTGTAAATCTGCTGGGAATGGTTCCGCTAACACCGTTGAATCTATGTTGTCCAAGGCTAGAGCCCATTAAGTATGGCAGGGTTTAGATTTTCAAACCTTTTGAACCACTCAACTCTTTCTTCTTTCAGTTTGTTAACGTAAACGTTGATTTGTTCCTGAGAGTAAAAATTAGATAGATCGAATTTCGTCATTTGCACTCCATTGACTTTTCTAGGCACCAACGTATCGAAATATGGATCCTGCTTCCACTCCACAGCATCCCGAACTATTCCCCTTATAACTGCAGCTATCTCCGGTATCTCCACTCTGAGAACGGTTTGTTTAAGAACCCTGTTACCTCCCTCTTCCTCTTCTCTTCTCTCTCCAACGCCACCCGTGTTCAAGAGGTAGCATTGAACCTTATCGCTATACCTCTTCGTGAAGTCGTAGAACCAGTTTCCTTCGTATGCCTCATCACCAACGATGAAGGGGTTGGTTCCAACTTCTCTCACCGACTCGCCTGCTCGACGAGGATCGCCCGCTGAAGTTTCTATTGACTCGCCTAACATGAAGGCAGCTGCGGCTTGCTCAGGAGTCAATTTTGACGCGATAGGTACAACCGTGTTCCGCCTAGTGATGAAGATAATAATCATACCGTCCAATTCGTCGAGGGGTGGTAGATTTACGCCTTCAGACTTGTCCGCCCCTAAATCGTCTCTCTGTATTATGCCTCTCCCATTCTCGGTTAAAGTTTCCTCGTCGAAGTGCACGTTGCCAAGATAGTCAATCATTACGTTTTCGAAGATCGTATTGTGGCTTATGGCTGCCCTGAAGATTATCGGTTGCACTTTTGGATCTAGGTAGCCTGTCTTTAGGTAGAAACCTCTCTCGGGCCCAAGCGCCGAACCATCAGGTCTTATGAAAACTACATCGTCTTGAACGATTTCTTGACCCTCTCCATCATCTAGTAAGCCATGATTGTGGCAGGCATGGGTGGTCTTGCCCGTGGCGCTAAGTCCAAAGAGGATCAAGCTATATTTCATGATTTTTCCTGTCTTGTCCTTCGCCTTAACAATCTTCGCTCCTGCATGAACTCCTAACATCCCATCTTGTTTCGCAGCCCACATGGCCATCCTTAGAAAGCCCTTCTTGGCTTCTCCGTAGTAGTCTGAACCCAGAACGTAAGTGACCCCTACCTCAGGGAAAACGAGGATCTGTCTATCCTTTTCCTGCCACTCTGGCACGTAAATGAGATAAAGCTCCGGTCCGGGTGCTCCTTCCCTAAAGGGGAAGAGGGTTTGTCCAACCATGTAGGCGAGGCGTATCATTTCTTTTCGATGGACAGATACGTAGAGCGTGCAGTGGGGATTAAAGTAGAGGTTATCGCCCATTGTCCTCTCGACGCAAACCAATGGCGCTTTCTTCACATATTCATGCACAAGTTTCACCGTTTTTGGGGCATCTCTGAGGATTTCCCTTTGTCTTTGGTTTAGTTGATGTTGAAGCACATTTGGGTTTCCGATATATGCTGTCAACCAGGCGCTTCGGTTTTTCACTGTTGATACGAAGTTGTAGTTGCCATAGACTGTCCTGGCACCGTAGTGTTCTGCCGTTCGCTTAAGCTCTCCGGGTATTGGATAGGCTACATTGTCAGCGTGACGTAGACTTTTCATAGTATTCAATACCATCTGGAGCAGTATTTTCATGTCGTATTCGATGGTTTCTTGACCTTGCATCGCGTTCAGTTCCTTAACTTTAGGTTAACTCTTGTGTGGAAAATTTTATAAGTAGCAAGTTTTTTAAATCTTTTGTTAACAAAATGTTAAAATCCAAGGACTTGGAAAAGAAAATAATCCTTCAGTTGCTCGAGGATGGAAGGCAACCTCTTCTTCAGATTGCGAAGAATGTAGGAGCTACAAGGCAAACGGTCGCAAAGAAGCTCGAACAGCTGTGCAACTCAGGCTTGATAAGTTCTTTCGCTCCAAAATTGGAACCGGAAAAATTTGGGTTATTCATTCAAGCTTACATATTTATGCGAGAGGACCCGCGGAGTGATCTCAGGAAAAAGAATGAAGAGATAATCAATGGTTTCTATCAGGTATCTGAATTTCACCGTGTCTTTGGGAAATACGATAGTGTCATAAAGGTTTTGGCAGAGGATAACAAAGAATTAACTGATCTTGTTAAGAAGTTTCATGAGTTGAGTGGTGTTAAAGAAACGGAAACCTTCATAGTTCATAGCACCATAAAAAACAAGCCTGAAGACCCATTCAAGAAAGTTCTAATCGTATCTGAGGAATAACCGAAGCATCTCATTGAATTAAGACATGCTGGGTTGCCACAGCTACGGGAAGCGTCGCTAGTTGAAGTTCAAAACTATTGGTCTGTCATAAACTTTAAGGAAATAAAATGGTCCTATGGATAAAGGAGATCTTCCTAGTTGCATAGAGTTTAAGAATAGAATCGCAAACCAAGTTAAAAATCTTTAGGAATGTTTTGGAGCCCCGGCCGGGCTTCGATCCCGGGACCTGCGGCTTACGAGACCGCCGCTATACCAGACTTAGCTATCGGGGCTTCCTTATGAAGTGAGGAAACACACATTTTTAAGACGTTCGGACACACATTTACGCATAGAGGACTCTTCTTGGGCTTAGTAGAGGAACTCGGCGAACGAAAGATCATTGAAACCATTCTAAGGTATTTGGACCTACCGCCAAATATGCCAATTTCTTTCGGGGACGACGTATCAGCAGTTGATGTAGGCGGCGGGAAACTCGCAGTGATAAAAACAGACATGCTTGTAGGTAAAACTGACGTTCCGTCTGGTATGAGTTTTGGGCAAGCCGCCCGAAAAGCAGTTGTCATGAACATAAGTGACTTCGCCGCAAAGGGGGTTCAACCTATCGCCATACTCGCTTCACTTGGAATACCCAAGGGCTTGACTAAAAGCGACATCGAAGAAATCGGCAAAGGATTAAACGCAGGAGCTCGAGAATACAACGCCCATGTTTTAGGCGGAGACACCAATGAGGCTTCCGACCTGATAATCAGTTGCACAGCCTTTGGAACATGCCAAAAAAGCTTTTTGATGAAGCGAAGTGGCGCTAAGCCAAGCGACTTAGTAGCAGTGACGGGCTTCTTTGGAAAGCCTCCTGCAGGTCTAAAGATTCTTCTTGAAGGACTCTCTGCTCCCAAAAAATTGGAGAAATCACTTGTTGACTCGGTTTTGATGCCTCAAGCACGACTTAAGGAGGGCTTGACTGCCGTTCAAACCAGAGCCGTAACCGCTTCCATCGATTCAAGCGACGGATTAGCATGGAGTCTACATGAAATCTCACGAGCCAGCAACGTAGGTTTTCTTATCGACAATCTTCCCGTTGGGAAAGAAGTGGAGGAATTCGCCAGACTCTATAATCTTAACCTTACGGAATTGTGTTTGTACGGTGGGGAAGAATACGAACTCGTTTTAACTATTAAGCCTAGGTTGTGGAAAAAGGCGAAGGCTGCGGTTAATCATGTTGGAGGCTCCTTGATAAGAATCGGAAAAGCAACAAAAGAAAAAACCTTGATCCTCAAAACCAACAAAAAAACTCTAGAAATCGAACCCAGAGGGTGGGAGCACTTCAAAACAAATTAAAGGGGCTGCACTGAGTGCCAAAAACGTATGACTTAGGGAGCCTTCCCGACCCAGAAGGATTTGACGAGAAGAGATTCCTTGAAGGAATAACGCTGTACTCTTCTTATCCACTTCATGAATCTACCCGATATTTTGAAAAAATGGTAATGCAGGTGTTCATTGACAAAGCGAAAGCAGGCATTGACATCCCAAACTATCCACAATTCAGAGACATATATCAAATGTTCCTAGACCCAATCGAAGGCGCAGAAAAGGTCAAAGGGCACTACATGCAAACTGGCATTTTGTCGATGAAAAAAGAAAAAACTATGATACCAGAAGTCACTGCCCTAGAGAAAAACTCCCGAAAAATAGGTGAAACCATAGGCGCACCATTCAAGATCAGAATATGTGTAGTTGGACCACACACGCTCTCTTCTTTCTTCATCTATAGAAGCAACGAAATCTTCAGCCAACTCTCAGACGTCATCTCGGAGATAGTGGAGAACAACATTTTCGCTGAGAAGCATGCGAGTGTCCGTCTGGTCTCTGTGGAAGAACCGCTTATCGGCATATTAGACGATCCCTTAATCTCTTATGGTTCAGAAGGGAGAGAAATACTACTAAAATCGTGGGAGTCAATTCTTAGCAAAGCCAAAGCTAAGGGAGTGCAAACAGCTCTTCATCTTCACAGCACGTCAGACGAGATTTTTTGGCAAACAAATTTATTAGACGTTATCGAGGCACCGGTGGACGATGCAATCTACCAAATGAAGAGAACAAAACAACTCCTAGACTCTACAGACAAAACTTTAATGGCTAGTATGTGCACAAATGACTTCGACAAGTTAATCAAACAGAAAATCCTCGAAACACAGAAGCAAGCAAACGCCTTAACAATAGGCGAACACGTTGCAGAAGCATGGAAGGATATCAAATCTGGAAAACTGAAACCCGAAGTCTTTCTAGAAAGCGTTGAGCTAATGAAAAATCGACTGATCAAGATTATTGAAAGATTTGACGCAGAAAAAGTTCCGTATGCAGGACCAGAATGCGGCTTGAAAGGTTTTCCTACTTATGAGTGTGCTCTTGAGTGTTTGAGGCGAGTTTCTAAGACTGTGAAAACATACCAAAAGAATGTTAGAGCCTGAATTGCCATTTACCTACTTTTTGCGAATTCTTTGACGAGTTTCATGATTCGCTTGTTTTTTAGGCTGTAGAAGACCCATTTTCCTTCACGCTTGTCCTTAACTAACCCTGCTGTTTCTAATATGCCTAAATGATGAGAGGCTGTGGGCTGGGTCAAATTCAGTGCAACCATGATCTCGCAAACACACATCTCTCGTAGATCAAGAAGCATCAGAATTTTTAGTCTTGTTTTGTCTGCGAGTGCTTTGAACAATCGACTTTGTGCTCTTACTGCTTTCTCATCTGTCATTTCGTGAACAAGCTGTCTGAGTTCTGAAGCGTATTTTGAAACGTCTTCCGCAGGGCATATTCCCGACTTTACCAAACGCTCGAGTCTTTTGCTAATCTTCGGTTTTTGTTCTGGAGCCATTGTTGTCATCATTTAGTTTTATATCAAAATATTTAAATATGTTCTGAGCCTGTCTCTCATATTCACGAACTTAAATATGTAGTTCCCAGTGCCTTGATTGACAGAGGATGGATGAACATGGCTATGGAAAGTCGTAGGCTTGGCATATTCGAGAAATATCTAACCCTGTGGATTTTTATGTGCATAGTAATCGGATTGTTACTGGGAAGGTTCTTTCCAGCCTTTGGGCAATACCTGGACTCTCTGAAATTCGCTAAGTTGTCGATTCCAATTGGCGTCTGCCTGTTCTTCATGATGTACCCAACAGTCGTGGGCATAGCCTTTAGCGACATCAAGAAGGCTGTGAGGAAGCCGAAACCCATGCTCCTAACCATAATCGCGAACTGGGTCATTGCCCCACCGATAATGACACTGTACGCAAACATGCTTCTTAATGACCCGATGTACAGAGCAGGCGTTATACTGCTCGGTATGTCCCCATGCACGGCGATGGTTATGTGGTGGATGATGCTGGCAAAAGGAGACCTCGCCCAAGGGCTAATAAACACAACTGTCAACGCATTGTTGATGGTGATTCTTTATGCGCCTCAGTCAGCGTTTTATCTGGGCGTAAGTGGCATACCTGTGCCTTGGGATTTGATCGCTATGAGTGTAATCCTTTTCATAGCCCTTCCAGTGTCTTTAGGAGCGGTTTCCAGAAGGTTGCTTATAGGGAGAAGGGGAAAGGAGTGGTTTGACTCTGTCTATCTTGAACTTGTGCGCAAAGTATCCATCGTCGCACTGTTGCTCACGTTAATCGTTATGTTTTCACTTCAAGGAGAAATAATCCTCAACAATCCGCTTCTAGTGGCCTATCTTGCCGCTCCAAATCTGCTCCATTATGTCACAATGATTGCCATAACCTACTCTGTTTCGTGGTTGTCTAATTGGGATTACCCCACATCAATAGACACAACTATCATCGGCTCAAGCAGCCACTTCGAAGTCGCCATCGCAGTCGCAACAACAGTTTATCCTGGCACAGGCGCTCCTCTGGCTACAGTGATAGGACCTCTAATGGAAGTTCCACTAATGCTGTCTCTCGTTAAATTCGGTCTAAGAACACGCCACCTTTTCCCGAGGAACAAAATGAAAGTTAAAATGTGAGAAGAGCGGTAAGTCCAGTAGAAGAAAGTTTGGAAGAGAAAAATGAAAAAATACCTTAGCGCATTTATTGAATTAGTTAAAAGGTGAAAGAATATGGAAGAAGAGGAAATCAAGAAGTTTGTTAAGAAACGATATAGCAAGATGGCGAAAGCAGGACAGTCGTGCTGTCCATCATGTGAATGCGAGTCTTCGCTCATTGAGCTTGGTAAGAGAATAGGTTATTCTGAGGAGAATCTGAGAAATGTTCCAGAAGCCTCTAACATGGGTTTGGGATGCGGAAATCCCGTTGCATTAGCCGCCTTGAAGGAAGGCGAGACCGTACTTGATCTGGGTTCCGGCGGTGGTATCGATGTTTTTCTTGCGGCTAAGAAAGTTGGACCTAAAGGAAAAGTTATCGGGGTTGACATGACGAAAGAGATGATTAAGAGAGCAAAATCTACTGCAAAAAAATACGGCTACAAAAACGCTGAGTTCAGGTTGGGTGAGATAGAGAATCTTCCAGTTGAGGATAATTCGATCGATGTGATCATCAGCAATTGCGTGATTAACTTATCTCCTGACAAAGAAAAGGTGTTTCGAGAGGCTTATAGAGTACTAAAAACTGGTGGAAAAATTATGATCTCCGACCTTGTTACAGAAGGAGAAATCCCTGAAGAAATAAAGAAAAGCTTTGACGCATGGGCAGGATGCATTGCAGGAGCCTTAGCAAAAACCGAATACTTAGGCACGATAGAGAAAGCAGGATTCCAAAGAATTAAGATTGTTTCTGAATCGAGTTATGACATTGGTGTTTCTGAAGAGCTAAAAAGTAAAATAAAAAGTGTGGCAATTGAAGCGTACAAAGTAAGTAAATAGTCTGCGTGCACTATGTTGCTTGGAAGTTCGATTAGCACAATCTCTTATTGAGTTCGGTCTACGAACGCGCCATCTTTTTCTAAGGAACAAAAGGAAATTTAAGACGTAAAAGACTAGAAGTTTTTAAAGAAAAAGAGTTTAACAGCAAGATTGCTATAAAATGCCTGAAACCTGTGTCAGAAGCAGCCGAGAGCTCTGAATAATTTTTTCCGAAATCCTTATATATCGTTATCGATGTCAATTTCGATATCAAATATGATACAGAGGTCATGAAGATGTTTCACCCTCAATTTAGACATTGGATGAGACATACCGCAATGGTTCCAAAAGGCTTTCTGCGATACTACGTATTAAAATTGCTCAGCGAAAAACCGATGTCAGGCTCAGAAATCATGCACGAAATCGAAAAAAGAACAAACGGATGCTGGAAACCAAGCCCAGGCTCCATCTATCCACTAATTGCATGGCTGCAAGAGGAAGGATACATAAAAGAAGCTCCCGAGAAAGAGGCAGGTATAAAGCCATACACTCTCACTGACAAAGGCAAAGCGTTCCTAGAAGAACACATAAAGAAAAAAGAAGAATTAAGCAAAAGGTTCAGATTCTTCGTGCCTCCCTTCCTTGAACTACAATGGCAAGACTTCCACCCGGAAGAAACAAGAGGCATAGCTGAAGCCAGAATAAGACTGGCAAAAGCAATATGGGACTTGCGCGAAAAACTTGGAGAAGCGTATTCGGAAAATGCTGTAACAGAAGCAAAAGATGCGCTGGAACAGGCGGCAAAAAAGATTGAAGAAATAACAAAAAAACTGAAGAAGTGAAAACTTTATGTCCACTTCTATAATTAAGACTGAGAATTTGACCAAAATTTATTCTGGCAACATAAAAGCCGTAGACAACGCTTCATTTGAGGTTGAGGAAGAAGAAATCTACGGTTTTCTAGGCCCCAACGGAGCTGGAAAAACAACAACAATCCTCATGCTCATCACATTGCTGAAGCCAACTAGTGGAAGGGCAACTGTTTGTGGCTTTGATATAACCAAGGAACAAGCTAAGGTCAGATCAAGTATAGGTTACGTTTCCCAAGACACTGCTGTAGACGAAAACTTGACAGGAAGAGAGAATTTACTACTGCAGGGTCACTTCTATCATCTTCCCAAAGAAGTTTTGGAAAAACGCATAGACGAAGTCTTAGAGATGGTTGACCTCACGGACCGCGCAAACAGCTTAGTATCAACATACTCTGGCGGAATGAGAAAGCGACTCGACATCGCAGAAGGATTGATTCATAGACCAAGAGTGTTGTTTGTGGATGAACCTACACTTGGTTTGGACATACAGACGAGACACAAGATTTGGGAATACATACAGCGCCTGAGAGAAGAAGCCCACATGACAATCTTCCTAACAACACACTACATGGACGAAGCAGACAAACTATGCGACCGCATCAGCATAATAGACTATGGCCAAATCAAAGTTGTCGGAGAACCAAACGAACTGAAAAGCCAAATTGGCGGCGACATAATCACACTAAAATTCACAAATGAGACAAACAGTTACACCAATCAAGCGCTTGCAGAAATAAAGAAACTATCGTCGATCGAGAACATTGTACCAACAAAAGATTCCTTCAGCGTTGTGGCAAAGGATGGAGAAACAACCGTTCCAAAGATTTTTGAAGTAGCAGGCAAAGCAGGTGCCACAATCGAGTCGATTTCGCTGAAAAGGCCCACATTAGATGATGTTTTCATGGCCCATACTGGAAGAGAACTCCGAGAAGAAACGAGCAACAAAGAAGACTTGATGAAAGAGAGAATAAGAATAAGGAGGGTAAGAATGTGAGCGTTTTAGGCGACATATGGAACGTATGCTGGAGAGAACTCAAACGATTCAGAAGACAGCCAGCAAGAATATTAATGTCAATAGTGCAGCCCATAATATGGCTAGCCCTCTTAGGTAACATGATGCAAGCAATTACGCCGATGCTTGGTTCTGGTGTAAAAAGTTACTTGGACTATATGGCACCAGGAATCGTAGTCATGACAACGATATTTGGCGGAGTCTTCGGAGGGCTCTCAGTCGTCTGGGACAGACGTCTAGGCTTCTTAAATAAGATGCTTGCAGCACCAATATCGAGGTCTGCAATACCAATAGGGAAGATGATAGCCTCAAGCCTAATATCGTCCATTCAGGCAACATTGATACTCTGCGCAGCAATAGTTATGGGAGTAAATGTTGCAACAGGTCCACTTGGTATCGTCGCTGTGGTACTGATTGCGATGATTCTGTGTCTGATGCTTTCGGGCATATCACTTGCCTTGGGAGCGGTCATCAAAAGCCATGAAACTCTAATGGTAGTGATGAACTTCTTGACAATGCCACTGATGTTTACAAGCAATGCGTTATTTCCGAAAAGCCTTATGCCTGGATGGCTTCAAACTATCGCTGACTGGAATCCAATAACGCACACAATCACGCCGATTAGAACGATAACCACACAAGGCTGGGAATGGGCGTTGATATTGCCAGACGTGGGTGCAATAATAGTCATGACATTAGCGGTAATTGCTGTCGCAACTTTGGTGTTTAAAAGAAGCATCTCGTAAAAACCCAAGCGTCCAAAAAAGTGTTGGTAAGGAGTCTGTTTAGAAAATCGTGAGATGCAAGTTTAGACTTTGTCGCTTTCTCTCTTGCTGAAGTATATAATGTCATGGTGTTCTACGTAACCGCAATTCTTGAACAACGCTATCGAACTGCCATTAGTGTCTTCGATTAAGGCGCAGATCACCCTGGCTCCCTTCCTCTTCAACGTTTTCTCGGCTTCAGCTATTAAGGTCTTAGCGACCCCTTTCCGTCGACACATTGGATCTACAGCTAAACGGTTGATCCAACCTTTTCTCAAATCCCAACTCGCAATAACCATGCCCACGAGTTTGTTTCCTTCGTAGGCTCCTATGAAGAAGTCTGGGTTTGCCTTCATTTCAGAAACAATAGATGACCTACTGTCGCGACCTTCGGGTTTGTAGGGCAAGGATGCTCGATTCCACAACTTCACAATCTCATTGTAGTCATCGATGGTCAACTTACGAGTCCGCACAAAATCACCACTTTAGAGATTTATTCTTACAAACCTCTCTTGAAAACCTTTGTTCTCAAGCGATATCATGGGGGTGAAACCCAACAGAATCTTAAAAGCTGCCTGTTTCAAAATCAGAAGGCAAAAGCTAAAGTTTCTTCGTGTAGTTGATAATGAAAACCAAATTTTTCCGCACTTTTCATTCTGTAGACTGGAATCCTCTCATGAACAAGGAGAAACAACTTCTGACTCTAAACATGCTCATGTTTAAAGCTTAATTATACAAGTGCCATTAGTGGTAGCCAAGGTGGAAAGACTTGAAGGCAGACGAGAAATTTGAGAAACTGAAAAAGGAGATGATGGACAAGTTCTTCGAGAAGAACCCTCACTATGCCAGCGTTTTAGGTCTTCATGATCCATACGACTATTTACTTCCAAAAGGCGACACCGCACACATCATTGAAAACCTGAAAATGCTTGAAGATTATGTCAAACGCGTGAAGGAAACAATAGACTACAATTCGTTAAACGGTGCTAACAAAATAGACTGGCACGTATTAGAAAAAGCCCTTGAAATGAGCAATTTCGATTTTTATGAACGTCGCATGTACGAACTAAACCCAGATGCCTTCGACGAAATCGGTGGTGTCTTCTTCCTAATGATTACCAGAGAGTACGCGCCCTTAGAAAAACGAATCGACGCCATCATCGCAAGACTTGAAAAACTGCCAAAATATCTGGAGGAATTTCGGTTCAGATTTGAAAAATCAAAGCCTGTTAAGTTGTGGACTGAAGTCGCTATCGAATCAGCAAACCAGATACCCGGACTATTCCAATTCATCGCTGCAGTGACAAAAGGCAAGATTCCAGAGGAACTTCACGGAAGACTAGTGAAAGTCGCGACCAACTTAATGCAACCTTTTCAAGAACACTTACGATGGCTTCAAAGCCTCAAATCAAGGACGACCGAAAACTGGGCTTTAGGCAAGGAAAAGTTTGAGAAACTAATCCAGCTACGTGATCTCGGGATGACCTCGGAACAGATTTACCAACTGGGTCTCAAATACCTTAGGGAGTTGAAAGAGGAAAGAAAACGGATAGCGGCACAGATTGCACCCGGCAAAAGTGTTGAGGAAGTCATGAAGATGATTGGGAAGAAGGCTCCTAAAACTTTTGAAGAAGCCTTGAAGGCGACAAGAGAGGCAATGGAAGAGGCAAAACGATTCATCATCAAAAATAATATCGCCACCATCTATGAAGAGGACAAGTTGATTGTTGAAGAAACTCCAGCTTTCGCAGCGCCACTTCTTCCCTTCGCAGCCATGATGATGCCCTCGAGATTTGACAAGCCAATGATAGGCGTCTACGTGGTCACCCGCCCAAAAGAAATCGCAAACCTTGGTCGTCACCTAAACTACGCAGGTATTCGAAACGTCGCTGTTCATGAGGCTTTTCCAGGACACTTTCTCCAAGGCGCAATCTCAAACAGAAGTTCTCTAATACACATGCTCGCCCAGGGAACAGAGACCGTTGAAGGGTGGGCGCATTACTGTGAGCAGATGATGATGGAACACGAGTTCGTAGCAGGCTTGGAATCTAAGCTAATACAGGTTAACGATGCGATTTGGCGTGCGGTAAGGATTATCGTGGACGTTAAACTGTCACGTGGCGAAATGAGTTTCGATGAAGCTGTCAACATGATGGTAAACGAAATTGGAATGTCAAAAGAAGGTGCCACCGCAGAGGTGCGACGCTATACACAAACACCCAGCTATGCCCTTTCGTATCTACTGGGCAAACATTTGATATTACAGTTGAGAAAAGAAATAAAGCAGAAGATGGGAAAGAAGTACGACGAGAAGTTTTTCCACGACACCATCACAGCAAACGGATACCTACCAATCACATTGCTAAGAAAAGTGTTCGATCAAAAAATAGCAAAACTCAAGGCCTAATCGAATGTTACAGAGAGGGTTCTTTCTTTCACTATTTTTTCTTATAATTTCCTCAACACGCACACTTCAAAGACGCCGTCACTCTAGCTTTGTTTAACTATTACTCTGAAAAGACTCGGACAGTTTAACACGTTTTGATGATATCCATGGTGCTGCAACTAAACCGCTATGATCAAAAACATTAATCTAAACATACGACCACCATTTTCTCTCAGAAGTGCTCCAATGATGCAACAACTACTAAAAAACCCTACAGTTCGTGAAGCCCTTCTCTACGAAAAACTACCAAACAACAAGGTAAGATGCGGACTGTGCGAAAGAAGATGCTCGCTCGCTCCAGACCAGAAAGGCCACTGCAAAACAAGAATAAACATGGACGGCAAGCTTTACACTGTCGTTTATGGAGACCTTAGCGCCATTGAAAGCCGCCCCATAGAAATCAAGCCTTTCTTCCACTACTGGCCAGGCTCAACAGCGCTAACATTCTCCACATGGTCGTGCAACTTCGACTGTGTCTGGTGCCAAAACCACCATCTATCAAAAACCGAACCAAATCCAGCCAAATCCAACTACGTTGCTCCAGAAAAAGTAGTTGAGATGGCTTTGCACAGAGACGATAATGGCCTATGCGCCAGTTTTCAGGAACCAACGATCCTAACAGACTGGACAGTTCAAGTGTTTAGGATAGGTCGTGAAAAAGGACTCTATTGCTGCTACGTTTCAAACGGATACATGACACTGGAAGCCCTAAAGCTGCTTCATGAGTCTGGTATGGATGGGCTAAAGATCGACGTAAAAGGTGACCAAGAAACCTACAAAAAACACTGCGGCGGAGCAGACGTAGAAAAAGTCTGGAGAAACGCTCAACAAGCCAAGAAAATGGGAATACACTTAGAAATCGTAAACCTAGTCGTTACCAGCGTCAACGACGAAGAAGAATGCCTAAGATGGATTATAGAAAACCATCTAAGAAGTGTGGGACCCGAAACCCCTCTACACTTCACCCGATACTATCCCGCCTACAAGTTCAACAATCCCCCAACAAAAACTGATACCTTAGAAAAGGCGTACGATATGGCAAAAAAGGCTGGAGTGCTTTACCCGTATCTCGGCAACGTTCCAAGCCATGAATACGAGAACACTTACTGCCCAAGCTGCAAGACTCTGCTTGTCCAAAGAATGGGCTATCACGTAGTCCGTTATAAGGTTACTAACGACAAGAAATGCCCTTACTGCGGCCAGCCAATCCCAATCACAGGAGAGCACATCAGAAAAAGTCTCTTTGCATAATGCCTATCACACAGGCTCTCTTCTCATAAGCAGTTTTTCTATGTTTTCCAGTCTCTTCTCAATTGCATCCAATCGATCAAGAATTTGTTTAAGCACTCTGTTAACGTCTTCGGTGGGGACGATGGGCAACGGAGTTGGTGAAGGCCATCTTCTCTCTTCGGGTATTTCGGGTCGTCTAGGCAGTGTTGGAGAAGGAGGATAAGCAGCCTTTTTCTCGTCTCTTTTAGTCATTTCCATTACTCCACTAATATATTATCGCAACTGTGTTATTAATACATCCACAAATTCTAGTCACAACAAACGTATATGATTCAGTTGAATTTCTAACAGTCAAATATAAAAGAAGGTGTCTAATTACATTTCAATCTCGGAGCTTAAGCCCAATTTCTGGGCGAAAACCTTTCTTCCATTCCTCACTCAACGACTATTATGAGCGATTTCCCTTCTTTTCTTTCTCCTCTTTTAACTCAGATTTCTTTTTCTTCTTCGTTTTGATATATTTCTTGGGATATAAGGATGGAGAAGTCTTTAACTAAATTTTACGCGGTACGTTTGGTTTGGACGAATGGAAGTAATGCGCATAAAGAGAAAGGAGATCGAAAAGCGCAATTCGGAAAAAATAAACTCCCATTCTCTGTCCCCTAATATTTTCTAATAATTCTATTTGCATCAGAGTTTGCTGTGGCTTTCGTTGCACCTCCCTTAAATTGTTATCAACATATCTTGGATGAGCTTAAAAGATTTTCCCTTTAATGCCACAATTTTTTGTGTATTTATAGCGATATAAAACACAATCTTCCCTTTGAAATCTGGAATTTGACGTATTCTACATTTCTTTAAGTGAGAAATAGGAAAATAAGAATTAACGACTTGCCTCCGTTCGTTTGACCATTGGATCTCGCTATTGTCGTTGGAGTGTTCTCGTTATTAAAACAGCGTTTCAATGTAAGCATGATACACGGCTTTGCCTAAAGTGAAAAGGAGAATTTAGGAGAGAATCTCTGAGATATCAACAACTGCACTAATTAGTTCAGCGTAATTTCTTGTAAGTCGTTGTTTCTCTTTTGGGTCTTGGATCTTGTCGATTTTCTGCTCTATCTGAAGGGCTTCCCTTTTTAGGTCTTTTAGCAGCTGAACTTTATCCATACCGTCACCGTTGTCGTCTCCCGCTTTAGAGACTTTAAGTTTCACTGGTGTTTTATTTAAGCCATGTGAAAAGTGAATATGAATCATTGATATCATATATGTCGATTCTAAATCCGAATCTCAGACATTATAAATTATTTTTTAGTGATTTGTAAGGCTCTATGCAGGGAGTATTTAAAGAAGTTATGGTTTGTCTTTTAGGGCTGTGGAGTTTTTCTTAGAAATGCTTATAGTTGGGCATGGTTTAGGTCATGACAGATGACGGGAATGCGTAGGTGAAAAAGCTCTCCTTTCTCTTTCAGCGCTTGTTTTGAAAGTTACTTATGCATTCCCCGAATTTTCTGCAACTCCTATGATTTGAACTTTATGGAACTTTCTTCTATAAAATTCAAGGCATGAGCATTGCTTTGAATGATTAGTTGAATACCTCGTAATTTCAACGAGTTGAAGCAAAATCGAAAGAATAGAATTAAAGAAGCACCTCTGAAAATTAGAGAAGGGAGTTGGTTGAGATGAGTCGTGGAACTAAACAGGATCGTGAGATGTTGAGTGCAATGGCAAAAGAAAAGCTACTTGACCTGTTTTTCCTCCATGTTAAGAATCTGTGGAGAGTGGATGGATTATACTTTCTTGGGATTGAAGAGAAGTTTGGTACGGATGCCGCAACTCAGATAGATGCGAATTGTTGGAAGTTGATGGGTAAACTGGAAGCAAGAGAACTCAAAAACATTTTTGGATTTAAGGAAATCGATGTTGCTTCTCTCCTGGAACTCTTGAAGAATACGAGTTGGGCTTTAGATCAGGCTTGTAAAGAGGTTGAAGTTAAAGAGAACAGAGGGATGTTGAGGGTTACTGAGTGCAGAACACAAGAGACGAGGATTGGAAAGGGTCTTGGTGTTTTTCCTTGTAGGGAAGTGAGATTTGGTTATTTGAAGAGTTTCGCTGAGGAATTGAATCCGAAGATTGAGGTGGTGTGCAGGGTTTGTCCGCCAGGTCAGCGTCCTGAAGGGATATGGTGTGAATGGGAGTTCAGGTTACGCTCTAATTAGTGGCTCTGGGTCTGTGAGCGCTCGGGTCAAAATTATTTTTCTTATCTTCATCATCATCACTGACAAGAACCTTCACCGAGACATTTTATCGTTGAATTCTAGCGAACATAAGTTGCTAACACGGTTGAAGTGACAACATAAAGGGCACAGACATTAATACTTCTTTCGTGTCCTGTAATGCTTCTGAGAGTGGAGCACTTGGAAAATCTAAAGGGCAGACATACGCGAGGTTTTCCTAAGGTTATAACAGATTTGCCAGAGGCAGACATTCAGTTTAAAGGTATTAGAGCATGGATATTACAAGGCGAGAAACATCAAATGGTTTTCTTCGAAATGGAGCCTTCTGCGCAAGTGCCAGAGCACAGCCATGACTATCCTCAATGGGGAATCATGGTAGAAGGAAGAATGGAGTTAACCATCGATGGCAAGGCAAGAATCATTGAAAAAGGCGATGAATACGTGATTCCTGCTAAAGCAAAACATTATGTAAGGTTTCTGAGCGAGTGTAGAGTGATAGATTTCTTCTCCGAAAAAACGAGATATAGAACTAAATCCGCCAAGTAACCAGTTTAGCATCAATTGTTACTACTAGCGTTCTGTTCTTCGAAAGTCATAATAGGTTACGACGATCATCACACTTTGGAGGAAGTGTATGAAACACACTGGATATGTGTCAGATTTTTGTAGATATAAGGGCTATAGTGAGCCTCAATACAAGGGTTTGAACACAAAGTCCTTGTACATTACAATGCGTGACGGTGTGAAGATTGCGGTTGATGTTGCGCTACCAAAGAATCTGCCTCCAGACTCAAAAATTCCCACATTGATTCTTCAGACCCGTTATTGGCGAGCCAACGAATTTCGAATACCGTTCCGATGGTTCCAAAAACCTGACAAGTTTCTACTGTTTTTCACGAGTTACGGCTACGCCATAGTCCTTGTCGATGTTCGAGGCACGGGAGCGTCTTTTGGAACATGGCCATATCCATGGTCGAGAGACGAAATCATGGATGGAGGTGAAATAGTCAACTGGATTGTGTCTCAGCCCTGGTCTAACGGGAAGGTTGCGTCAATCGGTATTTCTTACGTTGGTGTTACAGCCGAGTTTCTTGCGGTAACGAACCATCCTGCCGTGAAGGCTGTTGTTCCACGATTTAGCCAATTCGACCTCTTAACTGAGACTCCGGGTCCAGGCGGAGTGTTCAATTCATGGTTTGTTAAGCACTGGGGATACTACGACCATTTGATTGATGAGAACAACATCAAAGAAGCGTTGACACACATCTGCCGCCTATTTGACGATGCTCAATTGTCACTTAGCAAGGTTACGCAACTTCCAAGAGGATTTTACATATCGAAGGACATGAGAGCCATGAAAATGGGTCGTCAAGCGGTTAAAGGGGTCAAACCAGTAGATTCAGATAAAAATCGCCGCTCCTTAAATGAGGCAATACAAGCCCATGCAAATAACGGTGATGTTTACAAGCTAGCCAAAGAAATCCACTATCGCGACGACATAAGTGTTTCTGGCGATGTCAAATTTTCTGTCGATGGTATTAGCGTCCACTCTTTTCGGGAAGATATTGAGCGTTCTAAGGTCGCCATTTATTCTTGGGGCAGTTGGCTCGACGCTGGAACAGCAGATGGTGTGATTAGGCGGTTCCTGACTTACAGCAATCCTCAGAGAGCGGTTATTGGAGCTTGGAGCCACGGAGCCGCATTCCACACGAGTCCATACATGCCCCCTGACATGCCACTTAATCCCAGTGTAACCGAGCAATGGCTAGAATGTCTCCGCTTCTTCGACTACTATCTGAAGGACATCGACAACGGTGTGATGAAAGAGAAGGTCTTGGTATATTACACCATGGGCGAAGAAAAGTGGAAAACAACCAACGTGTGGCCACCTGTAGGGAGCACTACTCAACGCTGGTATCTATCAGAAAACAACGCACTGTCTCAAAACTTGCCAAAAATGAAATCTGGAGAGGACACATATATCGTCGATTTTGAGGCAACCACTGGCAAAACCAATCGTTGGCATACACAGCTCGGAGGACCCGCAGTCATCTATCCTGATCGTGCCGAAGAAGACCGTAAACTGCTTACGTATACGAGTCTGCCACTGACCGAAGACACGGAGATTACAGGTTATCCTATTATAACCTTATACGTGACTTCAACCGCCACAGATGGCGCATTTTTCATCTACCTCGAAGATGTAGACACCTCTGGCAAAGTCACCTACATCACTGAAGGCCAGTTGCGTGCAATTCACCGCAAGATATCTGCCGAACCTCCACCCTACAAATTGCTTGTACCCTACCACTCGTTCAAGAGAAAAGACGCTATGCCCTTGATGCCAGGTGAAATAGCTGAACTTAAATTTGGTCTATTGCCAACTTCTGTACTGATTAAAAAAGACCATAGAATACGTATTGCCATCGCCGGACATGACAAGGATACTTTTGCTCGTATCCCTCCTGAAGGAACACCATTAATCACAGTCATCCGAAACAAGTCACATGCATCATACATTGACTTACCCATCATCAAAAGGCGTTAGCAATTCCCATCTTATCTAAAGAACATCATTGGAATTCTGGATGTGTAGATAAAACCTTGTCAAAGGTGAAAGTTTCAGGACCTTGTCGTGTAGGTGTTCGTGGGTTTAAATCCCTCTGCACTTTTCCGTAGTCGGATCAATAGCAACAAGTGCAACATTCACTATGGATGCGTGATTCAATAATTCTATGGAAACTTTGGCTTGATCGCCTTTGTTGTGCACGCAGACACGCATTTTAAGCAATATATGCATTCGGGGTCAGTGAACTTCTCCCAAGGCAACTCTAAGATGCGCACCTTCATTGGACACACCTCAACACATGTGCGGCATCCCACTTTCGTGCACTTCACTAGATCCCTCTTTAAGCCCATAAAACTGAATCGACTCAGAAAAGCCAGGGCTGCACCGTGTGGACAGAAATACCGACACCAACTTCTTGGAATGTACATACCCAAAACCACGACTCCCACCATTATAGCTAACTGAAACCAGAAAAGAATAGGCTTTGACAGGATTCCGTTGGCTATCGCTCCAAGTATGTTCTCGCCTGTTTCAAGCCAATACGGGATAGCGTAGCGAGTTTGCAACACGATTTCTGGTAGAGTAGTGAAAATCATGTTAGATGGACTTAGAGTGTCAAAGGGTGCGGAGGCGAAAACGCCTAAAGCCCCTTCATACGCACTACCCATGCCAGCAGCAAGCAGGACTGAAAGAGAACCACTAATAAATAAAACGACCAACAAGACTCCATATTTCACCTTAGCCATTTCATTATGAGTTCTTGGAGAAACCTCAGAGTGTTTCCTCTTAATGTGACATAGCAAGTCTTGAATGAAGCCAAAAGGGCACACCCATCCACATGTGAACCTACCCAGAATAATTGCTGCTAAAAGAAATGAGGCTATTGGAAGCCATGGAAAGGTCACCTCATAAAGCATCAGTTGAAGTGCCGAGAAAGCATCGCCAACCGTTTTCTGGGGCGTCCATATGCTGTGAAGAATGGGGAGAAGCAGGGGCCAAGGTTGAAAACCAAAGACAATTGCGTTAAGCAGTAGAAAGCAAATGAATTGGGTTATTTTTCTTGCAGTCTCTATTTTAAAGACAAAGTTCTTTAGCTGGGATGTTCTTTTCTTCGTTTCTGTCAATGCTTCGGTGTCTCCTCTGTTATCTTTTTCAGGTTTTGTGGCTCAGAAAAGGTGAACCCAAGTTGCATAAAAATGTTTCATTTGTGCATGTGTGCGTGTGTGAGAGTACCTATAGAGAGAGGTGATGATTGATTTATGTGCTTATGTTATGTGGAGTGTTAGTTCACAAATTTTATCTTATAAAAGCAGAATAGAAACGTTCATGGTTGAACTGAAACCTACTGACGGCGCTTTTCTACTGGGTCCCCTAGTGATCGTCATCTCTGTCTTCTTTATGAGAGAAGTTACAACGACTAACATCATAGTTTTTATGCAGACGATTCAAACCAACATGGCTGCAGTAATAGTGTTGGCTTTGGGAGTGATGCTGTTATCCATAGGTATCGCCGAGCACTCTCCTAACATACGAGGCGGTTTTTTCATGTTACTTGAGAGCATCGGCCTCTTCTCCGCAATACTGGGCTTTTTCTTTTATGGCGTGTCGATGGTAAGGGAACTAGCCGATGGAGTCTATACCATAACCCTTTCTCCACTGTATTTTTGGGTGGGTCTCATAATTTGGGCGATGGGAATCTTCTCAATAACATATGCGGGTATCAGTTCAAGAAAAAAGGAGGAAGGAATAGTGTTCCTCAGCGCCTTACTCACCTTGGTACTCGCTTGTTTTTTCGTTTGGGAAATCTTTCTAAAATGAATGAGTTAAATATCTAACCATTACATGAAATCCGCCATACTGCGCTGACTAGCTTTTTTGATTGGCTTTTCTTCTCCTTTTGTTTCTTCAAAGAGCACTAACTGACCATAAACTCCATCGTAGCCTGGTATCACTTTCACTTTTTCTTCCCTTACTCTAATGATGGCTTCAGCGATTTTTGAGTCGACAATTTTGGTCATTTCTTCTTGTGACGCATCGATGAGCACGTTGTACTCGTTGCGGAATTCCTTGATTAGTTTGTTGTAGGCGTCCCATACCTTTGTAGTGCTGGGATAACTGGCTCCTAAGACGGTTGCGATTATTTCGGAGAGAGGCAAAAGATGCATGTATCCTATCGCTTCTTCTGATCTAAATCCCATTGGGCGATCTGCAAGTTCCTCTACTCGTTGCTCTACTCCTTTTGTGAGCCTTCTACGGCAAACCGGACAGCGGTTTCCAAACTTTATCGCATCTTCAGGAGAAAGAGAAACGTTACAGTTTCTGTGCCCTGTCCAATGATACTTTCCATAAGCGGGGTCAGTTTCGATAGTGGACACGAAACTTCGCCTATCCTTGTTGCGAATGGCATTAACCACCGTGGTGTATGTCAGTTCCTCTAGCTCAAACACGTTCGCCTCTCTACCGATTCTCCACGGCCAGTGACTGTGGCTGTCACTGTTTGAAACTAAGGCATATTTGTCCAAAGTGCTTAATCGCCAGTTCATTGGTGGGTCGGATGAGAGACCAGTTTCTAAGGCGAAGATGTGTCTTGTCATATCTTGGTAGCAGTCTTCCACTCGATCAAACCCGCTGAAGGCGCCAAAAATACTGAACCAAGGGGTCCAAGCGTGAGACGGTATGACAACGTTGTCTTTTGAGACTTTCATCACTTCTTCTACAAGTTGTGGGGCGTTCATATCCAGTGTGGGTCTTCCGTCGGCGGAAAGGTTACCGTACTGAGCCAATCTTTCGTTGATTTGAATCGCAGTTTCTAGATTTGGAGTTAAGATGACGTGATGGATTTTTTTGACTTGGTTCTCGAAAGTGAAGATTGTGCTAACCTCGTTTGTTATCATGTAACGTACTGGAGAGTCTGGGTCTTCGGCGTATCCGTAAAGGTTTGTATCTGAAATTTCGACTAACTTCTCTTTCAATTCTTCTAGCCATTTAGGGTGGGTGAAGTCTCCTGTGCCCACGAGGTTTAAACCCTTGATTCTGGCGAAACGAGTGATTTCGTCTATGTTCATTTTCTCGCTTGTGGCTCGACTGTACCGACTGTGAATGTGCAAGTCTGCTATGACCCTCAACCTTTGCCCTTGCCCCTTTTGCTCATGTATTTTTCAAAGACATTTTCCCAGTCAATTCTATACAGAGCAATTACAACGATGACTAGCAACACCGCTGTGATTATCATTCCTATCCAGCTTCCTTCCTGACCGAACAATAGGAGGATTAATTGACCTTGCGTTCGACCAAAGTAGGCAAGAATATAACACATGGACAGCTTGCCCAGTACGCTTGGGATGAACGCTTTGACGTAACTGTACCGCAAAATCCCCAAAGGTATGAACAGCAAATCATCGGGCAGAGGAGTTAGGGCAAAGAGGAATATGGCGATTGGTCCATAACGACCAAACAGTTTCACTAGATAACTCATTTTTCTTTGGCGCTCACTACTCAGCAGTCTTCGTCCATAGTAACCGAGTACGTATCCTGAGAATTCCCCGATTGCTGAACCTGCTCCGCCAGCAATCGTGAGAAGTAGTGGGTCGTACCCCCAAACACCTAGCCAGAAGATGAGGAGTGTATAGGGTACTGGTATTATTATGGAAGCTGTGCCTATGATGCTAACTAAGAAGACTCCGAAGTATCCGAACTGTAGCCAAAAGTAGTTCATCCAGTCTGGGGGTTCCAAGTGTTTTCTCCTTTGCGATTTTGTTGTTTCTGTCTGTGTTTAAGAGTTGCTATAGCGGTCTTATTCGTCGTCTAAAATCTTCAGATGGATAGGCTACTTTACTCGGATAACCCTTGTTGGCGTGACTATAACATTGACTGGGACATCCCATTCATCAGTGGGAATCCTCTCAACTATCTGGAGGTCGTGGACTGTCGTAATCACAGGGGCTTGAGGCGTGAGACTACCCGAATCCCTTAGTATATTATACTCTTTGTCGGAGTAACCCCTTCCCTTGCCCAGTCTTCCTCCGTCTTGCGACACAGCCACAGAACCCGCTACGAACAAGTCCACTTTCACCTCTAAGGGCTTGACGAAACGACCGTGTTTGAAGGCTCCATAGATAGTCGATGCTTCCGAGATGCAACTTCGAGGAAAAAGGGCAGGGTTGAGTATAAGGAATCCTTTTTTAAGTCGGGGAGTTGCCATAACAAGGATTTTACCATCCATTAAAGCCATTTCCCGAACAGGTCTCTGCGGAGAGTCAGGAGTGCAGAAAACAATCCTAGCCACTTTATATTCAGGTAATTCTCGCAATTTCTTAGCCGCCTCCTCTGCACCAACAAAGTTGGGTATCCGATGAAAAATTGGTTTTGGAAAACGGGCTATTCCTTCCTTTTCCATGATCTGCCAAATTCTCATTCTGATGTCTTCTTTAGTCAAGCATTATCACACTAAAGTTTCGTTAGCAATGAAAAATTAAGCTCCGAACTTCTTTGCTTTTCCCATAAGGTTCATAATTGTGGGCATGAGGTCTTTGCCTCTGATTCTTCCGAGATCCCCTCTTGCACAGTTCCTCTCGTCAAACTCTTTAACATTGTCTGTACGTACGCCGGGTCCTGTTATGGCAACTGGCACCGGGTCACCTTCGTGCTCTCTTGTGACTAGAGAGGTTGTGTGGTCAGCTGTGACAGAAACAAGTGTTTCATCCAGAGTAACCTTCTTCAAAATACAACCAACCATACCGTCGATTTTCTCTATCATCCTAATTTTTTGTTTAACTTTCCCATCGTGACTCGCGACATCGGTTGCCTTGACATGCACAAAGACGAAGTCAAGGGTCTTGAGAGCTTGAACAGCGGCTTTTCCCTTCGCTACTACATCTGTGTCATACGTTCCCGTAGCACCCTTCACATCGAGAAGTCTCAATCCCGCCACTTTACACACTCCTCTGATGAGAGGCATGACACTTACCACAGCTCCATGAACCCCATACAGAAGAGAAATTGACTTAACAATCGGCAATGTCCCTGCACCTCTGCACAAAATTGCGTTCGCTGGAGGCAAGCCTTCTTTGATTCTTCTAGCATTGACAGCATGGGTTTTTAGGATTTCAAGAGAGCGCCGTGTAAATTTGTTTATAATATCTGCGGTTTTCTTGGCTTCAGGTGTATCATCACGAGGGTTAACCGTTAGAATAGGGGTTCCTGTTTTTTGAGGGTCTGAGTCAGACACCATTCTGGACAGTTTTGGTCCTCTCAGTTGAAGTATCGCTCGATGTTGAATGGTATTCTTGAACGTTATATGCACGTCTTTGTGTTCCTTAAGGACTATTTCTTTAAGGGCTTTTGCAAGTTTTGAAGAATCAGACGTTTCGATTCTGCCTGCTCTCCTGTCAACCACATTGAGATTGTTATCGACTGTGGCGAAATTGCACCTGAAGACCACATCCTGAGGCAGAACGTCCACTTCTGAGCCCAGCGCTTCCAGTGCCCCCCTTCCAGAATAGACCTTTATCGGGTCATATCCCAGAAGAGCTAGTGTTGCGGTGTCGCTTCCGGGAGGAACACCGGGCGCAATAGGATCCATGATACCGCATATGCCAGTTTCTGCAATTTTGTTCAATGATGGCTTTCTTGCGGTTTCTAGGGGAGTCTTGTTCTTTAATTCTGGGATTGGTCTGTCGGCTAAGCCGTCTCCAACTATGAGGATAACTTTCATGCTTCCACTTCTTTATGATTGTTTAAATACTAATTATCTGTAAAGTCAATTAAACTTGTGGGATTGATGTGTGGTGGCTACCGTGAAAAGGGAGAAATGGAGTCACTACGGTAAGTGGTTTCGAAAGGTGCTGATAGACGCAGGAATATTAGACTATCGATACCCGATTAAAGGGTGTGGTGTTTGGCTTCCTTATGGCTTCAAAATACGCAAAAATGTTTTTCAGGTTTTGCGTGATCTGTTGGATTCTACTGGACATAAGGAAACGCTGTTTCCCTTGATGATTCCAGAGACCGCATTAGCCAAAGAGTCCTCACATGTGAGAAGTTTTGAAGAAGAGTGTTTCTGGGTCACTCACGGCGGCACCCAACCACTAAAAATCAAATATGCCCTTCGACCGACCAGCGAGACTGCTATTGCGCCGATGCTGAAACTTTGGATTCGGTCCCACGCCGACCTACCACTAAAACTGTATCAAGTAGTAAACGTTTTCAGGTATGAGACAAGGGCTACTCGACCAATCATTAGGATGCGTGAGGTCTCAACATTCAAAGAAGCCCACACATCCCACGCAACTTTTGAAGAGGCTGAACAACAAGTGAAGCAAGCAATCAAAGTTTACAAAGATTTCTTTGACGCAATGGGCGTGCCCTATCGCATATCAAGGCGACCCGATTGGGACAAGTTTCCAGGCGCACTCTACTCTGTAGCCTTTGACGTGGTATGCCCAGACGGACGCAGTCTTCAAATCGGGACCGTTCATAACTTGGGTCAAAACTTCTCGAAAGCCTTCGATATCACTTACGAGACCGATGATGGAGATCAAGAGCACATTTGGCAAACGTGTTATGGAATTTCCGGGAGAGCCATAGCCGCCGTTTTGACTGTGCACGGGGATGATTATGGGGTCGTTTTGCCACCTAAAATAGCCCCAGTACAAGTTGTGATCATCCCAATTCCGTACAAGGGTAAAGAAGAGCAGATTAACAATACTTGCGAAGACATCGCCGCTATGTTAAAGAAGGCAGATGTTCGAGTGGAACTAGACCTCCGAGCAGACTTAACGCCTGGTTCCAAATTCTATTATTGGGATTTGAGGGGTGTCCCAATTCGTATTGAAATCGGACCCAAAGACGTTAAACAAGACGAAGCCACTATTGTACGAAGAGATACCTTAGAGAAACAAACCTGCAAAATAAGTGGACTAGTGACGACAATTCAAGAGTTAACGAATAAGATGATGGAAGATTTGCGTCTGAAAGCTTGGGAATGGATGGACAAACGAGTTCACCGTGTCAACAACTTAGAAGAAGCAAAAAAACTGATAGCAAGAAAAGAAGGAATCGTAGAAGTTTTATGGTGCGGCAAAGTTGAGTGCGGTCACAAACTAGAAGAGACAGCAGAGGCACGAGTCTTAGGAATCCCTATGGATGTCAAAGAAAAAATCGATGGAAAATGCGGGATTTGTGGAAAGAACGCCTCTAGCGTGGTTAGAGTTGCGATAGCCTACTAAAGAAATGCTTTGACGGCTTCTTTTCCCGTCATTCCAAGTTTCACTCCCATCAACCGCGCCTTAGAAGTGGCAGTTTTTATCTCAGCTTTAAAAACATCGTCGAAGTTTTTCACGCCACTGACTATGGCTGCTGCTACATTGAGTTTTTCGGCTGCTTCTGCGTTGAGAAACCCGCACATGACGAATCCGGTTCGTCCTATTATAGCGAGGAGCGGCGGAGAATCTGGCAAGTCCACCTTTAAGCCCGTGGCGGTTTTGCCATTTATTTCCAGAGGAGTCACGGTTATCATAAGATTCACGCTCGCAATCTACATATACCGTTTTTAGATAATTATTGTGCTATAAACTTAACGACATGTTTCCAAAGAGACGAAGAAAATTGCTTACAAAACTCAAAGAAAAATTTCAATCGTGGATAACTTCAGAAGCGAAAATGGCTCACAAGATAGGCTTAACCCCAAACCACGTAAGTGCAATCGGAATAATTCTTGCTATATGTTCGGCGTTAGCCTATTGGAAATGGCAGACTAATCAGTTCCTACAGATATTTGCGCCTTGCCTTCTTTTAGTCTCGGGTTTCTGTGATGCCTTAGATGGGGCAATCGCCAGACTCTATGGAGAAACGACAACTTTCGGCGGCTTCCTTGATTCTCTGCTTGATCGTTACGCGGACGCGGTTGTTTTCCTTGGAATCATAATTGGTGGTTTATGCGGTCTTTTTTGGGGTTTGATCGCCCTGGTAGGTTCGTTGTTAGTCAGTTACGCTCGTGCGAGGGCAGAAGCAACTGGGGTGAAGATGGAAGCAGTCGGTGTGGCTGAACGTGCAGAGCGTCTGATCATACTCGCAATCGCAAGTTTCCTCGGCATCGTTTGGCTAGAGACTTTAAATTTTGGGATAATCCTTCTGGCGATTCTCTCGAATCTGACAGTGCTCCAGCGAGTGGTCTATTTCTATAAGGCTTCTAAAAAATGAAAGGATAATGGTTCAGGGTTAGAATCTTCTCCATCTTTTTGGGCTTAGTCTTCTTTCTTCTCGTGCACGGACCTTCACTACGCCCCGGTGAACCGCACAGGAGACGCAGAAGTATTTCGTTTCGCGTGCGCTGGCTATGTAGGTTCCTTTTTGGCGCAGTTCTCTGGCTAAGGCTGCGTCTACCATTGATACTCTTCGGGATTCTCTCTTGGCTTTGTCTCTGGGTACGAGTTCACCACACATGCTACACTGAACAAGACCGCTTCTTCCTTTGCCGCCTTTCGATCTTCCTCTGGATTTTCTCTTAAAAGGCAATCTGGAACCCTCAATGCATCATGTTGTTGAACATACTTATTAATCTTTGAGGAATTTGTGGAATTTTTTTGTGTTTGTTGGGTTTGGTGGGTGTTTGTGTTTTGGGTTTTGTTTTTGTTTGGGTTTGTGTTTTGGGTTGTGTTTGGTTTTGGTTTGGGGTGATTTGTTATGCAGATATGGGTGATTTAATGGGTATTTGTTAGTATGTTTTTGGGGTGTCGGTTTATGTTAATGAGGCTGACACTTGGGTAATCCTTATTGATCTTTAGGCGGATTTGCTGTTGCTATACTTCCTATTAGTCACTAACTATTTAAAATAAAACAAGTAAACACTAGGTTAAGGAGTATCTCAGTGAATTGCAGAGGGTAGAAGACACTACAATGTCAAGGAAAAAGCAGGTTCAGACAAGTTTGATAGGGGAGAGAGTTGAAGAAGACTGGAATTTCGCCAAAGCAAATACATCCTATTTGACTCATGGCCTTCATGAATACCCAGCTAGGATGATACCTCAAATTGCAAAACGCTTAATCCTCACGTATTCCAAAAGAAGAGAAAACATCCTTGATCCATTTTGTGGAAGTGGCACAACACTAGTTGAAGCCAGACTCGCCCAGAGGTATTCTCTAGGTATTGATGTTAATCCTTTTGCTGTGCTTCTTGCAAAGGTTAAGGCTACGCCTATTGACTTCAAGAGCATTGGCTTCGACCCTGTTGGCTTTTTGATAAGAGTGGAAAGCGAATATGAAGACGCGAAAAAGAACGGAAGACTCCCAGACCCTCCAAAGCACATTTTTGGGAATCTTCTACATTGGTTTAAAGAACCCGTAGCAAGAGATTTAGAGTTTCTCTACCAAACGATAGAACAAGTCAAGAATGAGGACATTAAAGATTTGCTGAAAGTAGTTTTCTCAGACACCGTCTTTAGAACTTCCAACATAGACCTTCGGTCAAGTAGGTTCATTCGGACTATGCCCAAAGAAAAGCTAATCGAATTTAGTCCTAACGTTCTTCTCCAATTTAGAAAGAAACTAATGGCTGCCATCCACCAAGTTGACCTGTTTACAAGAAAGACTAGAAGCATAGAGTTGGAGTGGAACCCAGACCAATCTGCGGTATCGGTTAGACAAGAAGACGCAAGAGAACCGCACATAGAAAATGAAGAGTTTGACGCGATAGTAACTTCTCCACCATATGGTGAGGAGAAGAATACAGTCGGCTACACGAGGTGGGCTAAATTCTCTCTCATGTGGTTAAGACTCGATGGAAAGGCTATAAGGGAATCAGAAAGACGGACACTAGGCGCTATAACTGCAGCAAATGTAAAAGAACAGCTTGAGGCATTACCATCTCCGACCGCTTCAACTCTCATGAAAGATATTCTTACGTATGATGAGGATAGAATAAGAGATGCCTTGCCCTTCTTCTGTGATTATCTTAATGCATTAAAAGAAATGCACAGGATTCTGAGAGCCAACTCTCATTGTTGCATAGTTATTGGGGATAGGTCTATAAGAAAAAAGCGGTTGGACATGGAAAAGGTAACCGTAGAACTCGCGGAAGAAGCAGGTTTTGCTCATAAAGTGTCATTCTTTAGAGAGATTCCACAAAAGCTTATCCCATGGACGACTCCAACAGGAGAGACAATCTCTCGAGAGAGTATCGTAATACTAACCAAGTGATGTAGAGAATGACAAGAAATACAGCTTTTACGCAACCTATCACGCGGGTCCATAATCTATTTCGAATACGGACGATCGTCAATGCAGTAACAGACTTTAATGCTAAGAAGAAATTTCCTGGCGATGAAGAGCTCGCCATGGTTTTGGCAAAAAGAGGTCTTAGCAAGTTAAGGAGAGAGAAAATAAAGGATCGGATAATGAGGCGAGCAAGAGATCATCTCCTCACTGCCTCCTATATTGGTCTTTTGAGTAGAAGTGGAAGACCTTTTGGTTATTGGTCCACAACGTCCGGAAGTCAGTTGAAAGTGTACGGTGTGGATGAAGAATGCCCAAAGGACGCAAAGGAAGAGGCTGTTTTCATTGATAAGATAATGAGACTCAAATTAACAAACGTCTTTGATCTTCAACAGAGTAAACAGTATGTCAAATTAAGATCCAGACCCTGCTTGTATATCCTTCATGCTTTAGACCCCAAAAAATGGCTTCACGAACATCAGATAGCGGTGGCAACAGGTCCAGAGAGGTGTGACCCGCTTTTGGCCGATAGAAAGACAAAGAACGTCTTGTCCGAAGTGGGTAAATATGCCGGAATTGATGAAAAGCTTCTACTTGACTTCTACAAGAATTATGGGATGGACAAAGAACTAGAGAGGAATATGACTCGAAACATAAGACCCTTGCTGGATTGGTGCGAAGCAGTTGGTCTCATAACATCAAAGGATTTGCCAGGCATCGGAGGTAGATGGTACAACTTAACCGACCGTGGTTCGCAAATTCTTTCTACCTATCGGAACAAAATTCCAATATGGTACACCGATCTGGGTGACGAAGCGCCACTTAAAGCAGCTCTAATACTGTTTTATAAGTTCTTAAGAGCGAGAAACTTAGCCGCAGGTACAAAATTGCTGAACCAAAAATTAAAAACTGGTCTCATTGAGGTTAAGGTGAGAGAATCTGTTAAAGAATTAGAGGTAATGTCGAAGCTTGTCTTTGCTAGGGATTACTCAACCATAGAGTCTGAAGTTGACTTCACATTGGAATATGATGTTCCGCCTGAAGACGTGAATATGGTTAAATCTCTTCTCAAAAAACTTGGACAAACATATGATGTAGAAGTTAGGGATATAATAGACGCCACAGAGCTCGATGAAATCGACGAGTTACGTTTTTCTCTTCAAAAACAACACGAAAACATAAGGAAAAGGGAAACAGAATCATTTGCGACTCGGACAGCTACAATTTCGGAGCCCATTCTCATGAAGGTATCTTCTGTTATGCCGTCAGTGGGGGTTCTGAGTCAATATAAGAGCGACTTCGAAAAAGAAGTTGCTCTCTTCCTTAGAATACTTGACTTAAATGCGAATAAATACCAAGGTCAAATGGCAGATCGATGCACGAAAACTTATACAATAAAATTCTTTGAGAATAATCCAGATATTCTAATAACAAATGGTATTGAGAGCCTTGTAGAGTGCAAGAGCATCGGAGAATGGAAAGCTCCATTAAGTGATAAGAGTGTACCAAAAGAAATCATGACTTATGAACAAGTAATCGCCGAGGTCAAACCAAATTCTGTTGTAATTGCCTATGAAGGAACTCTAGATATCAAGTCACTTAACCTAGTCATCAGTATATTACAAGACACTCCAAATGTGGTATTTGTCACAAAGAACTATCTCATCAATTGTCTCCATAAACCCTCGTTGAAACAGAGACTGATTGAAGTCATCAAGACTCCTCTGAAGTTCGATGCCACTGGAAGGGTAATGCACTAACTAAAGACTAACTGAAATCGACTTTATTCTCAGCTAATGTCATTTGGTGGAAAGTGACTATCGCTCTTTTCTTATAGTAGCTTAGTCCTGCTGTGGCGCCTGTTGTTATGGCGAACAAAAAGCACCCATTCACAAAAAAACAACAGAAAACAAACTAAAAGTCTGTAGAACTCCAAACGCTAAAATAGTCAAATAAAACTATATTAGGATGCCATTATTTCTTGCTTGGAAAGGAATGTTTGATCTAGTTACGGTCGGACACTTCTCCATAGACTTAATCCAGTCACCGAAAATACTCGCCCCAACCCCAACTCTAGGAGGTCCTCCAACCTACGTTTCCTTGGCAGCAAGACAACTCAACTCAAGGGTTTCCGTCATTTCTAAGGTTGGAGAGGATTTTCCTATCAGGTATATGTTATGGTTGAAGGCTAAAAAAGTGAATTTATCTGGGCTAAAGATCGTTAAAGGTGCTTCAACCACGAGTTTCTTTTTGAGATATGAGGATGGAAGACGAAGGCTCCAATTGAAGAGTCGAGCTCTACCCATTTTCTTCGAAGATGTACCTACCTCTCTGGCTGCAAAGGCGATTCATATCGCACCAATCGCAAACGAATTGTCACTTAACGTTGTTCAGAAATTAAGAACCTCGACCAACATCCTTTCTTTAGACCCACAAGGATTTCTCCGAAGGTTTGACAAATTTGGAAAAGTTGAACTGAAAAAATGGGATAACTCGGAAGTTCTTGAACAAATCGACATATACAAGTCATCCATCAAAGAAATCAAGACCGCCACAGGACTCGCAAATTTGCGATCGGCTATGAAAAAAGTTCACAGCGCTGGACCAAAAGTAGTTCTAGTTACAAGGGGAGCAATAGGATCAACACTCTTCTTTAAGGGAAAATTCTACAACATTCCGTCTTGTAAGCCAAGAATAGTCCTTGATCCCACAGGTGCTGGTGACGCCTTCATCGGGGCCTTTCTAGCTGAATACGTTAAAGGAAAAGACCCAGTTTGGTGTGCGTGTGTGGGGGCTGCCACATCATCTTTTGTTGTTGAAGGTATCGGACCTGCGGTTTTTGGGAAAAAAGAAGAAATCTACAGAAGAGCAAAAAAGATTTACAAGAAGGACACACGATTCAAAACAAATAATACTAAGCGCTAGTGTAATATGCACTTCGAGGAGTCGATTTGGGGCGAGTTTCCAAAGGCGCCAAGTGCAGTGTTGCGGGATGCAGCAAAGAGGCTGTCCGCTCTCTCTCATCCGAAAAGGTGAGTTCTGCTGGATTGAAGGTTGGAGAGGCAAGGCGAGCATATCTCTGCAAGGACCATTACAAGGAGTACAAGAAGGCGACCAAAAAGGAAAGGAAGTTGGAGCAATGGAGGTATAGGGGCTGAGAATACTTCAACTCCACTCAAACTTCATAGAGTATAAGCCAATAGAAAAGGAAGGAGCCGTCACAGAGGAAACCGAGGAAAAATGGCAACGAGTAGAAGAAGTCGCGGTTCTGTTTACCTGCATTGAGAAAGGAGACAGCGAGGCATCTGCAAAAAAGGCGATAGAAGAAATCAGAGTAGGGCTTGAAAAACTGAAGGTTAACAAAATTCTGATTTACCCTTACGCTCACTTAAGCAGCGACTTGGCAAGACCATCTGACGCATTAAAAGTTGTCAAGGCTATGGAGAAATACGCGAAAGAATCTGGCTTAGAAGCCTATAGAACTCCTTTTGGCTGGTGCAAACAGTTTTCAATTTCTATAAAAGGGCACCCACTTGCAGAACAGTTCAGAATAATCTTGCCAGGCAAGGTTAAGGAAAAGGAAAAAGAAGAGGAAGAGAAAGTTTCCGAAGCGGTGAAGGCAGAAGAGATACTAAAATCCTCTTGGCATATTCTACAACCAGACGGAACACTTGTTCCAGTAAAAGAATTCGACTTCGCTAAGCATGAAAATCTGGAGAAACTCGCACGATATGAAATGGTTAAGGTGAGGGCGGTTCAGCAAACTCCACCCCACGTGACATTAATGAGAAAATTGGAAATCGCAGACTATGAGCCAGGCAGCGACCCAGGCAACTTCAGGTGGTACCCAAAAGGAAGCCTGATAAAGTCACTGTTGGAACAGTTTGTGACCAAGAGGGTGATAGATTACGGCGCAATGGAAGTGGAAACCCCAGTCATGTACGATTTTCAACATCCAAGCCTAGCCAACTACCTGGATAGGTTTCCCGCAAGGCAATACACTCTGAAATCGGGCGAAAAAGACTTCTTCCTAAGATTCAGTGCGTGCTTCGGTCAATTTCTTATGCTCCACGACGCCCAGATTTCCTACAAGCAAATGCCCCTCAAAATTTACGAGCTAACTAAGTACAGTTTCAGGAAGGAGAAGAGCGGCGAACTTGTGGGGTTGAGAAGACTCAGAGGCTTTACGATGCCTGACTGCCATGCGCTATGTGCTGATCTAAATCAAGCCAAGAAAGAATTCGTGATTAGGTTCAAATTATGTATGGAAATTCTGGACGGCTTAGAACTAAGCAAAGAAGACTATGAACTGGCAATTCGATTCACCAAGGATTTCTACGAAGAAAACAAGAACTTTATTGCTTCTTTGGCAAACCTGATGGACAACCCTGTCTTAGTTGAGATGTGGGATGAACGGTTCTTCTATTTCATACTCAAGTGGGAGTTCAATTTCGTGGATAATTTGGACAAGGCTTCAGCTCTCTCAACGGACCAAATCGACATTGAAAACGCGGAGAGATACGGCATAACCTACGTGGATGTGAAAGGAGAAAAGCGGTATCCGTTGATTCTGCACTGTTCTCCAAGTGGCGCCATCGAAAGATGTGTGTATGCTCTTCTTGAGAAGGCGTACCGAGAACAACGAAAAGGAAATGTACCAATACTTCCGCTTTGGCTCTCACCCATCCAAGTGCGGGTGATTCCAGTCTCAGAGAAATTCGTCGAAGACGCCAAAAAAATAATGGAGAAAATCGAGAATCACCGCATACGAGTTGATTTAGACGACCGTCCACTTACAATGCAGAAGAAAGTTCGAGAAGCAGAAATCGAATGGATCAACTATGTTCTTGTAATCGGACCCAAAGAAATCGACTCTGGAGTCCTTCAAGTAAGGGACAGAGAAGCAAGAACAATAAAGAAGATGAAACTTCAAGAGTTGGTAAGCGAAATAAAAGAGAAAACCGAAGATAAGCCCTTCAAGCCATTGACACTTCCGAAGTATCTGTCTGAGAGACCTCAGTTTTTCGGTTAGTATTAGGATTCTTGCAGTGTTCGGAGGATGTGACCAAACTCCTTCTTCGGAATGCTACCACCTCTTATAGTCTTCTGAATGTAGTCTATGCCCCTCTGCACACTCTTAGGAAGGTTGTACAGTTTCCACATGGTTTCCTTGATCTGGACAATTTTTCTTAACATCTCCTTCTTCACTTCAGATTCCACATCAAAAATGTCTTCTTCATATCCAGATTCCACCCCTTCCTTTAGTTCCATCGCCAACTCTTCTTGGAATTTTGAGCGTAATGTCGGTTCGAAATGACCTGCTGGTATCTGAAGCTGCGAGATAAAGCTAAAAACGGATTCCGCAGGGCTTCCAACTGAGCCCATTGGTGTTCTTTGGTCTAACAGTTCAAAGGGAAACCTAGAAAAAGGTGCTGTCTCTATGGTTGGTTCAAGAGGGTTCATGACATGGAGTAAACACCAAACTTCTCTTCTCATTCTCAGTCTATCTGTTGTTTTTTCAACCATGTGAAAGTCAGTCATCCACGTCTTAGTCTCGCCGACCAGATGGTTGCAGAAATGAGAGTTTGTGAAAAATCCGCCTCTCTTAAGTATGGTTCCGTGTAATAAGCCATGGTTGTGAAATTGTCTCAAATTGTAAGCACAGGATGATCCAAGCCACTTGACATAATCCTTGCAGTCACTCTTGTCAACAACCTTCTCCACTTTAGGAAACATAAAGGCATAGAGTATCTCATCTACTCTAATGTCTGAAGGTTCATAGCAAAAGACACAACATGCGGTTGTTTGTCTAGAGCGTTGTAAAAAATGTTCCAAAACATTCTTCAGGTCAGTGCTGTCAAGGTATCTAAACAAACCGATTCTATCATCAAAATCAAGCACAAGAATATCCTTGTAGATTCCAGTGCCCACAGAATCAACTTCTGATAAATTCTGTTCTTTTATCACCTTCATCCAAAAGACTTCCTTTTCTGCGTCTTCGCAAGTTGAAAAACCCCAAATGAGAGGCTCACCTGTTCCTATTCGGGGCTTAAGTAGGCAATAGGAAAGGATTTTTCCATTGTGAAAAATCGGACGGGAGTTTCCCGCGGGAATACCTATGCCCTTTGCTTTAAACCATCGACTGTTACGTAAGAAGACTACTGAGCGATAACTGCTCTGGTAGGCTTGAGAGGATTTTCTTGGTTCTTCTTCAGCAAAGTTGCACATTATTGGCAGTTCTTTTGTGCCAAACGGATATTTTGAGTCATTGTTTAGGAGTTGGGTTTCACCATTTATTAGATAAAAAAGAACTTTTTCCCTTAGTTTTGATGTGTACTCTTCTATTAATGGCATCTTTCACACTTTAAATACTAAGTATAGGTGATCCAGTAGTTCTGGTTAGGATGCTGACTATTAGGCATATCGCATTAGATCTGATCTGTTAATGTTTTAGAGGATGAACACAAAAACTATATCAAGGTTGAAGAGAATATTCTACGTTTCTGGAGTATGGTAAACTTGGAGAAAGAGCCTTTCATCTATATTGATGGAAAGTTTTACCCCAAATCCGAAGCAAAAGTTTCTGTGTACGACCATGGTTTGCTTTATGGCGACGGCGTGTTCGAGGGAATACGTGCATACAACGGTGTAGTCTTCAAATTAAAGGAGCACATAGATCGACTCTATCGGTCAGCACACACGATCATGCTACAAATACCCTTAACAAAGAGCCAAATAACGCAGGCGGTCCTGGAAACACTTAGGAAAAACAGTCTTAAAGACGCCTACATCCGCTTAGTCGTCACCAGAGGAGTTGGCGACTTAGGACTAGACCCAAGAAAATGCTCCAAACCAACAACCATAATCATCGCACAACCTTTGCAAGCGCTTCACGGCGAAGACGCGAAAGACAGAGGCGTAACTACAATAATATCGTGGGTTAAACGGGACCCGGTTGACGCAACTACCCATGAAATCAAATCACTGAACTATCTGAACAGCGTTTTGGCCAAAATAGAAGCCAACACCACTGGCACGGATGAAGCCATATGTTTAAACAAAGAAGGTTTTGTTTGTGAGGGGGTAGCGGAAAACCTATTCATCGTGAAGGATGGCATTATTGTGACCCCACCTGTTTCGGCTGGGGCCTTAGATGGAATAACTCGAAGAGTTATAATGAGTTTAGCAGAGAAGTTAGGTTACAAAGTGGTTGAAAGAAACGTCACTCCAAATGAGTTGTTTAACGCAGACGAGGTCTTCTTTACAGGAACCGCTGCAGAAATCGCCCCCGTAAAAGAGATAAACCAAAGGGTAATTGGCGATGGGAAGCCGGGGTCCATCACCAAACATCTAATGCGCGAGTTCAACAAGATTACAAGAGATCCTAAAGAAGGGACCCTTATAAGTGGCAGTTAGAGATGTCAGCATCACGCTAACGACATAAAATGCTCCAGTTGATTGAAAGCTTTTTCAAGTGTTTGGATGGGCGGTAGGAAGACTCCTCTGAAATGTTCAGAACCATAGGCTGCACCAAATCCTGACCCGTGCACGAAAAGAATGCCCGTTTTTTCTAAGAGACTGTACACGAAGTCCACATCATTTTTCCATTTTGAGCCGATTTTCTCTACCTTAGGAAAGAAGTAAAAGGCTCCCTCAGGCTTGACACAACTGATTCCATCGATTTCTTTGAATCGTTTATAGGAGTAGTCTCTCCTCTCCCGTAGTTTTCTAGCCATGCTGGATACGTGGTCTTGTGGTCCTCTTAGTGCCCCTACAGCGGCTTTTTGAACTGGAGTGTTAGCTGAGAGTCTTATCCTTGCCTCTTTTGTGACACACTCTCTTAGTTCCTCAAGTTTCTCGTTTTCTCCATGAAAATAGACATAACCCAATCTCCATCCAGTCATTAGATACGCTTTCGAGAAACCATTAAGCCCAATTACGGGCACATCTTTGGCTACATAAGATGTGCTCACAAACCTTTTCTCATACACGATTTGGTCATAAATTTCATCAGATATCAACGGAAGATCATGCTCGCCCGCCAAATCTGCTATCGCCTTGACAGTTTTTTCGTCGTATAATGCTCCACAAGGATTGTTTGGGTTTATGACAACTATTGCTTGTGTTTTGCCTGTTATTTTAGATCGGAGGTCGTCCAAATCTGGTTGCCACTTGTCTTCCTCAGAAGTCCGATATGAAATTGGCTTACCCCCAAAGAACTTTACGTACGAAGTATATGGAGGGTAGGCTGGACCTGGCACTAGAATTTGCTCTCCCTTCTCAACCAAGGCTGCCATAATCATTTGAATGCCCTCTGAAACACCAGCTGAAACTATTACGTTTTCTGGTGAAATGTCGATGCGATTGACCCTCTTCTCCTTTTCACAGATGGCTTCTCTTAAATCGGGAAGACCCTCTGAAGGAGAGTACCAGTTGAAACCCTCTTTAACTGCATCAATCAGCGCTTGTTGGATGTGTTCTGGTGTGGCGAAGTCGAATTTTACAGGGTCTCCTATGTTGAGGTATATGATCTCTTTTCCTTTCTTCTCTAGTCCTTTAGCGCGTTCTATTACATCTCGTATAGCGTATTCGACAGTTTGTACTCTTTTAGTGACTCGCCACATTTTTGTAACCAACTGATGTTTATGTGTCCTATTAAAAAGTCTTTTTTCATTGAAATCATGTTTCAGTGATTTAGGGATACGCGGGCGGAGTTGTATACTGAGTAGAGGCTTTGTTACCCTCTTTAATGTATACTGAGATTATTATGTTCTCGTTTCTATGATTAGTCCAATCCCAAGCACACTGGAAAGTAACAGTTGCGTTTAAATTAATCGTGTATGGAAGAACTGGAAGCACACCCGATATTTCTATTACAGTTCCATTCTCTAAAGTTACTGCTATTTTAGCAATGTAGGCGTTATCGAAGGAAAATTCAGAGTTCCTCACAGTAACATTGAAGTTCTTTGTGTCGATGAGGTCGAAAACAACGCTGACGATTGCAAAGAATACCCGTGTTGGCGTAACTTTAGTAAACTCTTCTATGTAGTTTTCTGCAGAATGTACTAGGATCGTGAGATTTTTGCCTTGATAATCGGACCAGTTCCATGGACAGATGAAAGTTGTTGTGGAGTTTGGCTCCAGTTTGTAAGGAAGTTGCGGGATTGTTTCGGTTCCATTTATGTTTTGGGTGGTTCCGTTTTCCAGCACTAAATCTATAACCGTTAAATTGACAGCAGTATAGAATTCTGAGTTCCGAACGGTTAAATTAAAACTGTTTGTGTTTAGTAGGTCAAAAGGCACATCCACGATTCTTATTGGAGAGGGAGTGATTGTAGTATACTTTATTGTGTAATTCTGTAGAGTATGAACTGTTAATGTAACACTTTTTCTTCGGTAGTCAGTCCAATTCCATGGACATTCAAATGTCATTGAAGAGTTAGGGTTGAGTGTGTATGGAAGAGATGGTTCCATTTCTGTTCCGTTTATTTCAACAACTGTCTCATTTTGTAAGCTGAGAGTTATCTTTGAGACATCAATGAAGTTTGGGGAGAGTTCAGAGTTTCGAATCGTTATGTTAAAGTGATTTGTGTCAGTTTCGCTGAAGAGGGCATCTGTGACCTCAAGAATTGTTGGTTTTTGAGTGAAGTGAGTTATATATGAAGTGTAACCTTCCGACGTGTGCACGCTAATTGTTACAGTTGTGTTCTGATAATATGTCCAGTCCCATGGACATTTAAACGTAGCAGAGGAGTTTGAATTTAGTATGTATGGAAGGGGTGGAGTAACGTTTTCCCTACTTAGAGTTGTTGTTTGCACAGTTATATCTGTGATGTTAACATGAGTAACCGAGTTCTCATTATTCTGAATTGTTAGGTTAAAATAACTGACACTTACTGACAAGTTAAAACAAACGTTGGTGACTTGCAAGCCTACAAAAGGCGTCAAAGCCTCAAACGTTGGACCAGACCCATTCTCAACGAAAGCAGATATTCTTACGGTTTGACCCGTGTAATTTGCCCAATTCCAAAGGCACTCAAAAGTTTGATTACCCGGAAAATCCCTTGTGGCTTTTTGAAGCTTATAAGGTAACAGAGGGGTCACATTGGTTATGTTGTGGACGAGTCCGTCTTCTGTTGACGCGTCGATTCTTGTGATGTTAGCATCTGAGGGAGAGTAAGATGGAACAAGAAGAGTAACATTAAAGAACCCTGTGTCTTGGGGTGTAAAAGAGACGTTTGTGATGGCTACGGTGGGTTTTTCAGGGATTGTTATGCCGAGTTCGAGGACGCCTCCGATAACCCACAGATATGACAAGAAAGTCCCAATTACGAAAGATATTAACAACAGTAGGATAAGAGATATTCTTGATACGGCTTTTACGTTTTGAGTGAGTTTCATTTTTTTCCCCATACTGCGCTTACAATGCTTTTCGATTGAGTATCTCAAGTTTTTCTATGGAGTAGATAAAGATTCGGGTCGTTGAGTACAGTGACGTTAGCTTGGTTGCAGTTGTTTCGCTCTTTCCGCTGCCTTCGTAACAGCTGAGATGATAACCGCCCGCAGTTTGCCCCTCTCAAGTTCCAGAAGACCTTCAACAGTGGTGCCTGCTGGTGTGGCTACCATATCCTTTAGCTTTGCTGGGTGTTCTCCTGTTTCTATAACAATTTTTGCTGCGCCTAAGGTGGTTTGGGCTGCGAGGGTTATGGCTATGTCTTTTGGCAAGCCGAGTCTTACGCCGGCGTCTGCTAGTGCTTCTATTATGAGGTATATGTAGGCTGGTCCGCTGCCGACTAAGCCTGTGGCGAGGTTGAGGTATTTCTCGTCGAGTTGCATGACTCGTCCTATTAGGCTGAGGGTTTCTGTGACTTTTTGTAGGTCTTCTTTTGTGGTGTTTTCTGATGGGCATACTATGATCATGGCTTCTCGGACGGAAACCGCTAGGTTGGGCATGACTCTAATCACTGGTGTATTCTTTGGCAGATGTTTTCTGAGGAACTCTAATGTGACGCCCGCTGCGATGGAGACGAGGACTTTTCCTGTTTTCATTGAGGGTGCGATTTGTTCTAGGACTTTTCCTACGTCTGCGGGTTTGACGGCTATTATGGTTATGTCGCTGAAGTTGACTGCTTTTTTGGGGTCGTCGAGGCATTCTGTTTTGTAGGTTTGGGTGATGTAGTTGCGTCGGGTTTCTATGATTTCGTGGGCTTTGATGTCTTTTGGGGTGTATGTGCCGGATTTTAGGAGGCCTGCGATTATGGATTCTCCCATTTTTCCTGCGCCTATGACTGCGATTTTCCAGGGTTTGTTCATGAGGGTTTGTTTCTCCTTCGTTTGGTTTTCGATTATTATGGGGTTCTATGTGATAAGGTTTTAGTCGTATTGGTTGTGTGTGTGAGAACCTCTCTATAGAGGGGGGAGAGGATAAAATTATTTTTTGTTTCTTCTTCATCATCTTCTTCTTTTGTGATGAAAACGGTGAGAAAATTTTGGTTTTTTTCATCAGTTGCCGAGAGAAGCAGTAACTTTGGTTGTCTGTTTTTGGAACGGGCGTTGGTTTGGGTTCTGTTGGGTTTCAATGGTTTGATAGCAGTTGAAAACATGCTTTTCAAGATTGGTTGTGGGAGGGTGAGGTGTTAGTAGATTCTTTCGGTTAGTCCGTTGAAGTCTGAGTCGAAGCTTATGATTTGTTTGATTCGGTTTTTTTCCATGTGGGTTAGTGATACGCAGTCTGTGAAGCTTAGGGGGTGGTCTTTGAAGTTTTGGAATTTTTCCCATGCTGTGTCGAATGTGTCTTTTGTAGTCCATAGTTTTGTGATTCTTGGGGATTGGATGATGTATTTACCTATGTCTGTGGCTAAGTCGTGTCTTCTAGTTCTTACGAGGGCGGTGGTTAGTGCTTCGTCTATGATGTAGTCTGAGGTGTGGATTCTGCCAAATTCACCTTTTAGTGCTCGTTTCATGAGTTCTTTGCTTCTTGTGTGAAGTTCGTCGTCGGCGTTTCTTAGAGCGACAAAGATGCCTGTGTCGATAAAGACTGCCATGAGGGCTTTATCTCCCGTAGAGGTGTTCATCTATTCTTTTGGAAGAGTCTTTTATTCCCCAGTGTTTTGGGTTTTCGAGGTTTTTCCATGCGGGGTCTTCTTCTAGGGGTGGTAGTTCTTTGAGTCTTTTGATGATGTCTTCTTGGTTTTCGAGGGCGTAGTCTACAATTAGGCTGATTGCTTCTTGGAGGGTTATTTTCAAGCCTTCTTGAAGTAGGAGGGAGGCGAGGAATTTGTCTAGTTTTTCCTTTTTTTCATCTTCGATTTTTATGGTCGTGGTCAATTTGGTTACCAGTGGAAAAGTAGGAAAATACACTTATATACATTACTACTAAGCATGTAGCTAGTCCGTTTGATATCGAGGGAATATTATTTTTTGAGTGTTCTGGCTTTGAAGTCTGTTATTGTTATGCCTATGACTTCTTTGTCTGCTATTCTGTATATGACTCCGTCTTCAACTTCGACGCTGTCTTGAGCTTCTTTTGGCTTTCCAAAACTAATGTAGAGCACGTCTGCTTCTTGATCGTAGTCGAAATCGATTTTTTTGAGGCTTATTGCGACTTTCTCCAAATCACTTCGCCTTTGACTTTGGCTATATTAGAAGTGAAGTAGGCGGTTATTATAACCTTTTCTTCATGGAGATTGCGGTAAATAACGACAAGATATTTTGACCCTATGTGTAGTGTGGGATAAAACTTTAGGGCTTTAGATTCGCCTCTTAATCCCTTGACAACCATGTCAGGGTTTTGAACAGTCTCAGTGATTTCGTGTGTATAAGCTTTGATTTCAGGGTGTCTTGAAACGATGTGGTCAAGAACTGTCTTAGAGAGTTTTATCCTCATGTTTGACCATTCAATTTCTGCAGTAATAAAGTTAATGTCTATATGTTATAGAAGATTTTTGAGTAACATCATGTCATATGGTTGATCGGATATTGCTTTTGGGTGTTGTGGCTTCTTCGTCTTCGAGGTATGGTTCGATGGCTTCTTTTAGGTTGGCTAGGGATTCTTCGATTGTTTTTCCTTGGCTGGCGATGTCGAGGTCTGGGCACCAAGCCACATATAGGTCTTTCTTGTTATTATGGCGTGTGATGTTTAGGATGTTTGTGGATTTTGGGAGTTTATTTGGAATGTTTTTGGGTGGTTTTGGTTTTTCTTAGTTCCTTAATTATTGAGCGGTATACGGTTGGATCTATTCTGAACTTGGCTTTAATTAGGTCGTCTAGTATTTGTTGTGCTTCGTTGGTTGAGATTAAGCCTTTTCTGTGAGCTTGGACCAGAACGCCGCAGGTTCCGATTGGTTTGATTTTTAGTATTCTTGATACTCTTCTGGCTTCTTTGTCGTCGACGATGAAGATGTCGGCGTTTAACTGTTTGCATAGTTTTAATGCTTGCTTTTCTCCCTGACCGATTTTGTTGTTCTCATCTAGGAATGCGTATTTTAGATCGGTTTCAGGGTTTATTCTTTCTTTGAGAATCCATTTGCCGACTGCTTCTTCTATGATTGATGCGTCGGTTATTTTGAGGGTTTTTCCTTGTGTGACGGCTTCGTTGAATACCGCTTCTGGTATCCAGATTTGTCCGTAAACGTTCTTGATCAGGTTGAGTCT